>Ga0209070_100049_pt1 | contig 203055 bp, 180 predicted proteins | sample SynthPrep_5_END__FD_187205 | JGI IMG/M metagenome (GOLD analysis project Ga0209070, IMG submission 187205) | Synthetic microbial communities from Ohio, USA - SynthPrep_5_END_DS10_MetaG (SPAdes) (version 2) | ecosystem: Engineered > Bioreactor > Aerobic > Activated sludge | place: USA: Ohio... | reverse complement strand
CGATCGTGAAATCGCTTTGGCAAAGGGCCTCGCTGAAATCATTAGCGGAAAATCGTCGCCAGTTTAGCGCCAGAACCCAACTGGCGTATGACATTCCCCGGATTGAAATCTGGAAGTAAAAGCCACATCGTGCATCAGTCCCCACCAAAAAGGGGAGTGGCAAGCCTTCGAACAGCCGTCCGGAACTGTTGGTGACGAAGTTTTGGCCGCGACCAGAAGCGATCATTTTGTAGACGCTTGATGCTCTGGAATGCAGAGCACAAACCAACGGTATTGAACCTTCGTCGTCATTGCGCGTTTCCGCCTGATTGTTGAAAAGGGATGCCGCGCCGATGATTTTTCCAGACGATATGGAGCTGGCTGTCGCTCTCTATATGGCGGACAACGCCTTGCCCCGGCACGTTGCGATTGAAAAGCTTTTGAAAGCGGAGCTCGAAAGTGCGGGCTATCTGACGGGAGGTACGGGCCGGCCACCTGAAATCGTCGATGGGCAAACAAGTGCGGATTATGTGCAATATCGCACCTATCTCGACGGAGAGGCCTGAACAGCGTCGGAACAAAAACGGGCGCAGGCTGTTTATGGCGCAAATAATCACGTCAGGGATAGACCGATGTTGCCCAAGTCCATTTTTCTTTCCGCCGCCTTCACCTGCATGACGGTGCTGCCGGTACTTGCCCAGCCCATTGAGGTCAGCACGCTGGAGCGGGACAAAGCCCGCAGCGTCACATTCTCTGAAGCGTCTGCCGCACCCGATTATATTACGGACGTCCTGGGCAGGAAGGTACGATTGGTGGGGCCGCGTTTTTATCCAGACAGTGCGCGCGCGCTCGAATTTCCAGGACGAACTTCGAGCCTCGATACCCTTGGCGTGGAGGCTGATCTCTCACAACGGTGAGAGGGAACAGCAACTTGATATTTCACGAATGGGCGCAAAAGCAGAATGGGAACTGAAACAGAGCTTTCCGAGTGCACGCCAGCTGCGGAAAGCTGGATCAGGCGAGAAGGACAGGACGCTGAAAAGGCGACTTTCCCCGAGTTGTTTTTCGATCTGGTTTTCGTCTTCGCGCTCATCCAGCTCTCGCATGCATTGGCAAAGGATTTCGGGCCAACGGCTGCGCTTGAAGCAGGCATCCTGATATTGTCGTTATGGTGGCTGTGGATACACACGACCTGGATCACCAATCTGCTCAATACGGAAAAGGAGCCGGTCCGGATTCTGCTCTTTGTGTTGATGTTCGGTGGGGTTCTGCTGGCCATCGCTCTGCCGGAAGCTTTTGCGGAACAGGGGTTCGTTTTCGCCGTCATCTACAGCACCATGCAGGTGGGGCGGAGCCTTTTTGCGCTTTATGCCTTCAAGGGGGAAGATCGGCAGTCTTTTCTGGTTTTCGTGCGCGTAACGATCTGGCTCGTCATATCAAGCCTGTTCTGGCTGGCCGGCGGGCTGGTCGATCTGACGGACCGTATTCTCCTGTGGGGTGTGGCGCTGGCGATCGAATATGCGGGACCGGCCTGCCGTTATGTGGTGCCGGGTGTGGCATCCAGCGACGAGGACAGGCTGCATCTTTCCGGCGAACACCTGGCGGAGCGCTGCGCGCTGTTCGTGATCATCTGCCTCGGCGAAACCATTCTCACCACCGGCCGCACGGCCACTGAATATATGAATTCCACCCTGACATTCATCGTTTTCTGTTCTGCCTTCGTCAGCACCGTGGCGATGTGGTGGATCTATTTCCATCACGGGCAGGAGGAAGCGTCCAGAAAGGCTGAGAATGCAGAAGAGAAAGCGAAGATCGCCCATAATCTCTTCAACTATGGCCACCTGCCTATCGTGGCGGGCATTATCCTGACGGCGGTGGGAGAAGATTTCAGCCTGTCCCATGCCCGGGAGGGCGTGACGTTAAGGGAGGCCATCGCTATTCTCGGCGGCCCCATCCTGTTCCTTGCGGGCAATATCGGCGTCAAGATTGCCGCCACTTACCAGCGTCCCGTTTCGCATTTTGCCGGTGTGGTGGCGCTCCTCCTGCTTTTGCCGGTGCCGGGCATACCGCTTTTCATCCTGCAACTGGCAAGCACGGGCATCCTGCTGCTCGTTGCCGTGTGGGAGTATCTGGCACTGAAAAAATCAGTCGCCAACGCCTGAGCTTTCAGGCCCCAAGCTTTCAGACATTGGCGAAATTACGCGCCCTGTCGTGCCACAGCCGCAGGCTGCGGGCATAGGCCTCTTCAAATGGCATGGCCATGTCGTTGACCAGCATCAGCGCGATTGCAGCCGTGGAGATGATGGTGGTTTCGGCTCTTTCATCCCTGGCCGCCCCCGTCCAGACTGCCCGCCAATATTCGAAGGTGGTGAACATGGTTGGCATCTCGGCCGGTGGCGTTTCGCGGGCTGGAATGACGAATTCAACATCTTTGCCTTTGGAGAGGCCAAAAATCCGGGTACTACGAAACGGTGTGAATTGCGCAAAATCCCGCGTATTGCCGAGAATGGCGAGGTTTTCCACCGAAAGCAGCCGCGCAGTGTCGCGGTGAAGCTCCTGATAGGAGGGGCGGGCGACACCGATGATGGCACTTTTGGCGCGAAGCGGGTTGAGAAGATGCACGACCGTGTTGAGCGGCAGGCGCATTTCCAGAATGCCGTGCAGGCCAAGAAGGCTCTGGAACTGCAGAGACAGGCCGCCAATCGGCAAATAGGCGATCCGTTCTGAGGCTGTGGCCTCAGCCGCCTGCGAAAGAGAATGGCATAGGGGAATTCCACAGGCTTCAGCTGCAAGTTCGAGCTTGCCGCCATTTTCTCCCTGACCCACATGGCCATGCAACAAAACGCTGTATCCCGCCATGGAAACGAGGCGGGCGGAATGCAGGAACCACGGTGCGTCGCGATGTTTGGGCGACATATAGGCCGGCCAGTCGAGATCAACGGCGGCAGGCCGCTGCCGGTCTCTTTCTATATGCCGCCACATGGCTTCAATGAAACCGGCAAGCTCCGCTGCCGTCCCACCGCGATAGTGCATGGTTGCAAGCAGCGCCCCGATTTGAATCGGGTCGGCATCGCCGTCGAGAATGATCGCCAGCGCATCCATCGCCTCCTCCTGGCTCAGTGGGCGGCTATTGCCGATGCCCATTGCCGAGGTTGCGATGTATTTGGCAAGCCGCTGCTGCGGATCGGCATTGTGGCCGATACGGGCGAGACGGTCGGCGATGTTTTCCGGCGTCGGCTGGCCTTCCAGAATAACGCTCGGGCGAAGCGAAAGCGGTGGTGCCTTCATCAGCACTGGCCGTTCCCAGCCGCTTTTATTGGCAGCGGCGGGCAGTTCCGGTTTCTCCCGTGAATAATCGATCAGGTTATCCGCTTCTGCCGCCAGCGAGCGGATCCGCAGCCGCATGTTCTCGGCAAAGGGTGTCGGGCGCAGGCCCTGGCCGGTGCGCAAAAACAGCTGGTCTCCGTATTTCTCCCGCAGCTGCTGCAATATGCGGCTCATCGAGGAAATAGGCAGTCCCATACCGGCCGCAGCTCGGCTGACACTGCCTTCCCGCAACAACGCATCGAAAGCGACAAGTAATTTCAGCTGTCCAAGCCTGTCTGGCTTCGTCGGGGAAGCTGATTGCTCTTTTCTCTTGCCGGTTGTCATTGTGCGATTTTTTTACTCCGCCGCTGAGTGGAGGAGCCCTTTTTGCAATTTCTGGAATTTAGAATGGTTCGAAAACAAACGCATTGCGCCCGCACTCCCTCCTAAATAAGTGGGGTTAAATTCTCAAGTTAAATGCGGGGGCGTAACATGGAATTGAAGTACCGCGGCCGGAACAACGCTGCGACAATAATAAAGGCCGGTCTTTCGGCAGGAACGGCGCTGGGCTTTGCTCTGCCCGCTTTTTCGCAGCAGGCGCAGGAAGGAACCACGGTTCTCCAGCAGATCGTCGTCACCGCATCCGGCTTCGAGCAGAATGTGAAGGACGCGCCTGCCAGCATCACGGTTGTCACGCGCGAGGATCTGGAAAAGGGGTCCTATCGCGATCTGACAGATGCTCTGCGTGAAGTGCAGGGTGTATCTGTCACCGGTATCGCCAATGAAAAGGATATTTTCATTCGCGGATTGCCCGGCGCTTACACGCTGGTCCTCGTTGACGGCAAGCGGCAGAGCACCCGCGATGCCCGCACTAACGGCAACTCCGGTTTCGAACAGAGCTTTGTTCCGCCGGTTTCGGCGATTGAGCGCATCGAGGTCGTGCGTGGCCCGATGTCCTCGCTTTATGGTTCGGATGCAATGGGTGGTGTTATTAACATCATCACACGCAAGGTCGGCGATGTCTGGTCGGGCTCCGTCACCACCGAGGGTACGGTTCAGCAGCATTCCAAATTCGGCAATAGTGGTCAGGTCTCCTGGTATGCCAATGGGCCGATCCTGAAGGACCAGTTGGGCCTGCAGGTCTGGGGCAGGGGCTTCACGCGCGGCGAAGATAGCGTCCTGAACGGCACCACGGGCGCCAAGGAATATGATTTCAACGGCCGTCTGACGTTTACGCCGAATGAGGACCACGACATCTATCTCGAGGGCGGCAAGACACGGCTTCGCCGCAGCGCCGAGCCCGGTGATACGCTGGCGGCGACTGACGCCAACGGCACCTACAACACCAATACGCGCGATCATTGGTCCCTGTCTCATACCGGCCGGTGGGGACCGACCACATCTGAATTCTCCTTCCAGCAGGAATGGGCCGAGCGCACCAATTTCACCCGAAATATCCGCACGGGACGTGTGACCGAAAATCCGCGCTCGCCTGAAGTGCGCAACACTGTTCTCGACGGCAAGTTCACCACGCCCTTCGAATTGTACGGAAACCACACGCTGGTGACGGGCGGCCAATATTTCGAAGCGCGTCTCACGGACCAGAACCCGGGACGTCGCACCAATCTCGACGAAACCTTCTCGGCAACCCAATGGGCGCTTTTTGTCGAGGATGAGTGGCGCATTGTCGATAATTTCGCGCTGACCGGCGGTCTGCGTCTCGATAACCATGAAAAATACGGCAATCATTTCAGCCCGCGTCTTTACGGCGTCTGGAGTGCGACGGAGGAGCTGACCATCAAGGGCGGCATTTCCACCGGTTTCCGCGCGCCTGAAATCCGCCAGGTCGCGCCGGGTTATGCCTATACGACCGGTGGCGGTGGTTGCACCTATGGTCCGAGCGGCACTTGCGGCGTGATTATCGGCGATCCGAGCCTGGAAGCGGAAAAGAGCACGAGCTACGAAGTGGCCGCACTCTGGGACAATGGCGATGTGGCGCTTGGCGCTACCTATTTCTACACCGATTTCAAGGACAAGATTTCCAACGCGCTGGTGCTCAATCCGGATGGAACGCCTGCCCGCTGGAGCGAGGACCGCAATTATCGCCTCTGGTATAACTACAATATCGACGATGCGGTGATTCAGGGTGTGGAGCTGACGGCAACCTGGTACGCCACGCCGGAACTGACGCTGCGTGGTAACTACACCTACACACATTCTGAACAGAAAACCGGTGACTATGAAGGTTTCCCGCTGGCGCGGACACCGGAGCATATGGCCAATCTGCGGGGCGACTGGGTGACACCGATAGATGGTCTCGAAGCCTGGGCTTCGGTCAATTATCACGGATCGGAAATCAATGCTGGACCGCGCATCGGCACCAATGGGACGCCGGTGACGATCAATGGTAAGGCCGGGCGCAAATATGAGGCCTACACTACCCTCGATATCGGTGCGAAATATGCAGTTGCCGAAAATGTCGATCTTAACGCTGCCGTCTATAACGTCTTCGACAAGGATGTCGGCACCGACGATTTCAACACTGTCATGGAAGGTCGACGTTTCTGGATCAGCATGACGGCGAAATTCTGATCCGGCCGTGTTTGCAAGATCTGAGGGGGCGCCCACCGGGCGCCCCTCTTTTTTTGACCATTCGCCTATTGACCTCAACTATAGTTGAGGAATTATACCGGCTGCTCTTCAACGAGTTTCCGCGTTTCCGAGCGGAAATCGTTCCGGAAACAGGAGCCAGAATGGAAAGTACCGTGTTTAAGCACAGCCTGACGGTGGGGGAGGTTGCCCATCGTAGCGGGGTCGCTGTTTCCACCATCCATTTTTACGAAGCAAAGGGCTTGATCGAGGGCTGGCGTACCGCCGGTAATCAGCGCCGTTATCATCGCGCCGTCTTGCGGCGTATCGCCATCATCCGCATCGCCCAGCGGGCCGGTATTCAGCTCAGCATTATCAGGGATGCAATGGCGGATTTGCCACAGGATCGGGTGGCGACGGCGGCGGACTGGCGACGGTTCTCACAGTCCTGGCGAGAGATGCTTCAGCTTCGCATCAACAGCCTGGTGATGCTGCGCGACCAGCTTACCGGCTGCATCGGTTGCGGTTGCCTTTCTTTGGACGATTGTCCGCTACGCAATCCGAACGATGTTCTGGCCGATGACGGCGCAGGTCCGCGCCGTCTCGTATCCAGCGAATAAGGGAATATTTACTGGCGGTTGCCCTCACTCGGCTTCGGCTGAAACCCACACACTGACGCTGCCACCATTGGTGGGGAAGACGCCCTTGCCGCTATCGTCGAGGGTGATTTTTTCGTCTCGGTGCGCCAGAAAGTCCCGCCAGACCGCGCCTGCATGGTCTGGTCCGAGATCAATCTGCTTTTCCGCCGGTTCGCCATTCGACATCACCACCACGCAGCCCGGGGCATCGGCAGTGCCGTGGCGGATAAAGGCGATGCAGCTTGGATCATCGAAAATATCCGTCTGCGCACCATTGGCAAAACGGCTGCGCGCTTCAATGAGCTTCGGCAGGCATTCTATCGCAGGAATGTCGATTTTGTGCTCGTTGCCGTCATTACCGGTATCAGTGTAGCTCGTGCCGAACAGATCAGGATAAAAGACGCAGGGAACGCCCTCTTCGCGTAGCAGAATGATGGCATAGGCCAACGGTTTGAACCAGGGTTCAACCGGTGCTTCCAGCGATTGCAGCGGCTGCGTGTCATGATTGTCGACGAGCGTGACGGCATGGTCGGGAACGGCCGCTACCAGCGAGCCGTCGAAGATGCTGCGCATGTCGAAATCGCCACCCTGTTTTGCGGCGTCGTGAAAGCGATGGTGAAGGGCGACGTCGAAAAGCATCAACTGCTTGTCGACCAGTTCGAGATAGCTTTTCAGCGCGTCTATATCGGGATGCCAATATTCCGCCACGACAAAAAGATCGGGATCGACCGTTTCGCGCATATGGCCAACCCAGTCGCGGAAGAACCACGCCGGAATATGTTTGGCGGCGTCCAGACGGAAGCCATCTACCTGAACCTGCTCGGAGAGCCACCGGCCCCAATATTTGAGTTCCTCGTAAACCGCCCGGTTCCTGAATTCGACATCCGCACCCATCAGATAGTCGAAATTGCCGTTTTCCTGATCGACTTCTTCGTTCCATTCCCCATCGCCATACTCATTGACGAGGCGGAAAATGCCGTCTTCGGTCGGCTCCTCGATGTGGTCGACACCGCTGAAGCACTTCAGGTCCCAGATGAATTTGGAATGTTTGCCATTGCGGCCCGGAAAGGTGAAGCGTGTATAGGCAAGCGCCTGAAAATCTTCGTCATCTATCTCGGTGCGGTCTTCGGGATTGACGCGGCGAACCCGCACGTTCTCCTTCTCATCCGCACCCATCTTGTGGTTTAGAACCACGTCATGGATGACGCGGATGCCGTTTTCCTTCAGCGTCCGGCCGGCGTGTTCGAGGGTGGCGCGATCGCCATATTTGGTGGCGACGGTTCCCTTCTGGTCGAATTCGCCGAGATCAAACAGGTCGTAGGTGTCGTAACCGACCGAATAACCGCCGGCTGCGCCCTTATAGGCCGGTGGCAGCCAGATATCGGTGATACCCATTTTCGCAAGGCTTTCGGCCTTTTCGGCCACCTCGCTCCATAATTTCCCTCCGTCCGGATAATACCAATGGAAGAACTGAAGCAAGGTGCGTCCGGCCATATTTCCCTCACGATGGTTAGCAGGTCGCGCCATAAACGGCCCGGCGGCGAAAGGGTTCCGCCGCCGGAGATGCGCGATCTGCAATTGTGAGGCCGGCAGGTCCGACGTATATTAGCCGGCTATGTCGAGGAGGGCTGCGCCCGCCTGCAGATAGTCGCCTTCCTTGACGATCAGGCGGACTTTGCCGGCCTTGGTGGCGACAATTTGCGTCTCCATCTTCATGGCTTCCATGACGGCCAGCAGATCGCCTTCGGAAACCACATCACCGTCTTTCACCTTGAAAGATTGCAGGGTGCCGGAAACGGGGGCGGTGATTTCGCCTTCCTTTTCCTTGGGGGCGGCGGTGCCGGAAACAGCCGCGCTGCTGCCGCTAACTGCACCGAGGCTAGAGAGCAGCAGGCTGGGCAGACCAACCGATACGCGCTTGCCGTCAATTTCCAGAAAGGTACGAGTGACGGAAGGGTCGTCGGCCGGTGCCGGGCGTTCCATGGCATCCGGCATGGCGGCGAAATCGGTCTCGATCCAGCGGGTGTGAACCTTGAAGCCATCGGTGCCGATGAAATCTTCGGTTTCGATCGCGGCGCGATGGAATGGCAGAACGGTGGCGATGCCCTCGATGCGGAATTCCTTCAGCGCGCGGCGGGCGCGGCGCAGGACTTGGTCGCGGTCGGCACCCGTGACGATCAGCTTCGCCATCAACGAGTCGAATACGCCAGGCACGCTGGAGCCGCTGACGACACCGCTATCCACGCGAATGCCGGGACCGGAGGGGGCGTCGAAAACCGAAATCGAGCCGGGCGTCGGCAGGAAGCCTCGGCCGGGATCTTCAGCATTGATGCGGAATTCCATCGAATGGCCGCGTGGCTCCGGCGTTTCAAGCACACGAAGCTTGTGGCCTTCGGCAATACGGAACTGTTCGATGACGAGATCGATGCCGGTGGTTTCCTCGGTAACGGGATGTTCCACCTGCAGGCGCGTATTGACCTCGAGGAAGGAAATCGTGCCATCGACGCCGAGCAGGAATTCGACGGTGCCGGCGCCGGAATAGCCAGCAGCAGCGCAGATCGCCTTGGCGGCGGCGTGGATCTTCTGTCGCTGTTCGGCAGACAGGAAGGGGGCAGGAGCCTCTTCGATCAGCTTCTGGTTCCGGCGCTGCAGCGAGCAGTCGCGGGTGCCGAGGACAAGCACATTGCCGTGCTTGTCAGCGATAACCTGCGCCTCGATGTGGCGCGGCCGGTCGAGAAAACGTTCCAGAAAACATTCGCCGCGACCGAATGCGGCGGTTGCCTCGCGCACGGCGGATTCGTAGAGATCGGCGATCTCTTCCATCTTCCACGCAACCTTCAGGCCGCGTCCGCCGCCGCCATGAGCCGCCTTGATGGCGACGGGCAGGCCGTGTCCTTCGGCGAAGGCGGTGACTTCGGCAGCGGAAGCGACGGGGCCATCGCTGCCGGCGACCAGCGGTGCGCCCACGCCGGTGGCGATGCGCCGTGCCTCTACCTTGTCACCCAAGGCTTCTATGACGTGCGGGTCGGGGCCGATCCAGATGAGGCCGGCATCGAGAACGGCACGCGCAAACTCGGCGCGCTCGGACAGGAAACCGTAACCGGGATGTACGGCATCCGCGCCGGCGCGTTTGGCAATCGCGATCAGCTTGGTAATATCGAGATAGGTCTCGGCCGGGCGCACGCCCTCCAGCGCATAGGCCTCATCCGCCAGCCGGACGAAAAGCGCATCCTGATCTGGATCGGCATAAACGGCGACCGATTGCAGGCCGTAATCGCGACATGCGCGGATGATGCGCACCGCGATCTCGCCGCGATTGGCAATCAGCACTTTTTTCATCGCTTTTCTCCTCGGAATTATGTGTTTTTGGCCGCGATTTCGGCAAAGGAGCCGATCGGGCGGAACTTGATTTTGGCGTTGACGGGGATTTGTCCCGCAAGATCGAGATGATATTCGGCGACAGCACCGATGACGGGATAACCGCCGGTCAACGGGTGATCGGCAAGGAACAGTACCGGCTGGCCGCTATGGGGAATCTGGATCGCCCCGGTCGCCGTGCCTTCGCTTGGCAATTCGGCGCTGTCCTTGCGTTCCACCGGCACTTCGCCCGCAAGGCGAATGCCGACCCGGTTTGATTGCGGGGTGACCTGCCAAAGCTGGCCGGTCAGGGTCTCGATGCCCTTTTGCGTGAACCAGTCCGTGCGGGGCCCGAGAACGACGTCCAGCGTCACGACCTCGCCGGTTGCCGGCGGGTCGAAGGCCGGAACCTCATCGATCGACACGCTGGAAAGGCCAGATTTCTCGCCCTTGAGCGGCAGGATGGCACCTGAACCCACCGGCTCCGGACCGACGACAGCCAGTGTATCCGTTGCGAAACTGCCGAGCACCGGCTCGACATCAAAACCGCCGCGTACGGCAAGATAACAGCGCATGCCCTTCGGTGGTTGGCCGAAACTGACTACATCACCGGGTTCAAGGGAGACCGGAACATGGGTGTTGGCCGCAAAGCTGCGATCCGTCGTGGTGATGGTGACGGGGCAGGGTGCGCCGGTTATGCCGATGACGGTGCGATTTGTGCTCCTGAAGGAAAAACCGCCGAGCGTCAGTTCAAGACAGGGCGTGTTGGCAGGGTTGCCGACGATTCGGTTTGCGGCATTGAATGCGCCGCGATCCAGCGCGCCGGAGGCCGAAACACCCTGTCCGGTCTGGCCGAAGCGGCCGAGATCCTGAAAGATGGCAGGCATGGGTGCGGCAAGCACCTCGAAATGCGGGCCTTCTTTTGACGGTTCTTTTCTGGGACCGCGCGGAGCCGAGACAGGGATATCGACCGTTCTTCCGGCCTTGTCGATGTCGACGAAGCGCACCCGATAACCCGGCTGGAACAGCGCGCCGGGGTCGCGGTCAATGTCCCACATCTTCACCGGCGTGGTGCCGATGATCTGCCAGCCGCCGGGGCTGTTTTGCGGGTAGACGCCGCTGAAGGCGCCGGCCAGCGCCACCGAACCGGCTGGAATTCGGGTGCGCGGGCTCTGCCGGCGCGGCACATGCAGCGCCGGATCGCCGCCGACCAGATAACCGAAACCGGGAGCGAAGCCGCAAAAGGCCACGGTAAATTCACTCTCGGTATGACGGCGAATGACCTCTTCGATGCTCATGCCGGTCAGCTCGGCAACATCGGCCAAATCCTCACCATTATAATGGACGGGGATTTCCACGAGATTGTCTGAAGGCGCGATTTTTGCCGAGAGATCACGGCTTGCCAGCCGCGCGGCCAGCGCTTCGGCATCGATCTTCTCAGGGCGGAAACGGATCATCAGGGTGCGGGCAGCCGGCACCGTCTCTTCAATGCCTTCGACCGGATCGTTCTGAAGCGAGGCGAAGAGTGCCAGTGTTTCATCGAGATCGGCGAGTTCAACAAGAATGGTGGTGAGGCTGACGGGGAGAAAACGCATCATATCCTCACGCGTGATAGGCGGTGTCGGGAATGTCGGTGATGAACATGTGGCCCGGCGCATGGGTGATGGCGAAGGGAACACCAGATGCCATCACGGCGGCCTGTGGGGTCACGCCGCAGGCCCAGAATACCGGAACTTCGCCCGGCTCGATCCGAACCGCATCGCCGAAATCAGGTTTGGCCAAATCAGTGATGCCAATCTCTTCCGGCGCGCCGACATGCACGGGTGCGCCATGCACCGCCGGAAAACGTCCGGAAATGGTGGCCGCATCGGCCACGCGCGATGCCGGGATTGGTCGCATGGAAACGACCATATTGCCCTTCAGCCGTCCGGCCGGTCGGCAGGGCCGGTTGGTAAGATACATTGGCACATTGCTCTTGTCGGTCATGTGGCGAATTTCGATGCCAGCTTCCACCATCGGCGTTTCGAAGGTGAAGCTGCAGCCGATCAGAAATGCGACGAGATCGTCGCGCTCCGCCCAGGCGGCGGTCGCGTCGGCTGTTTCCTCGGCAAGCTTGCCATCCCGCCAGAGACGGTAGAGCGGCAGGTCGGTCCTCAGGTCAGCGCCGGGTGCCAGAAGCGTGGTGGGCGAGCCTGGATCGGAGACATCAAGCACCGGGCAGGGTTTGGGATTGCGCTGCGCATAAAGAAGGAAATCGAAGGCCCAGTCGCGCGGCAGCACGATCATGTTGGCCTGTGTGAAACCCGGAGCGATGCCTGATGTGGGGGCAACAAGGCCGCCGCGATAGGTGGCGCGGGCATTTCGCGCAGCCTGCGCGTCGGTGTGATTGAGAAAGGATGTCGGTATGGTCATTGGCCGCTCCTTTCAGCGATTGGATGCAAAAGAGCGGATGTCGATGCCTTCGGCTTCAAACCGACGACGGATTTCCTGGGCGATGGCGACCGCGCCGGGGCTGTCGCCATGCACGCAGATGGATTGCGCCTCTATTTTTATGATGCTGCCATCGATCGCCTCCAGCGTGCGTTCGCGGGCAAGCTGCACCATGCGGTCGGCGATTTTGGCCGCGTCGTGCAGCACGGCACCGGCCTCGCGGCGCGAAACGAGCTGGCCCTGAGGTGTATATGCACGATCTGCGAAAGCTTCGGCGACAACAGAAAGGCCCGCCTTGCGGGCGAGATCGAGGATAGGCGCATTGGCAAGGCCCATCAGCACCAGCGAAGGGTCGATAGCCTTGATGCCGTCGATTACCGCCTGCCCCTGCTTCGCGTCATTGGCGATGCGGTTGTAAAGCGCGCCGTGCGGCTTGACGTAGCGCACGGTCGTTCCAGCAGCGGCGGCGACGCCTTTCAGCGCGCCGATCTGGTAGATAACATCGGCGATCAGCTCTTCCGAGGTCGCGTCCAGATCGCGGCGGCCAAAGCCGACGCGGTCCGGATAGGAGACATGGGCGCCAACGACCACGCCTTTTTCGGCGGCGGCCTTGACGGTGCGGTAAATGCCGGCCGGGTCGCCTGCGTGAAATCCACAGGCGATGTTGGCGCTGGAAACGATGGCGAGCATCGCCTCATCGTCTCCCATGCTCCACGCACCGTAACTTTCGCCAAGATCGCTGTTGAGATCGATAGCGGCCATGTTCGCCTCCCTTTGGTTTTTACAGGCCGAGCAGGCCGAAGATGGTGCCGGCGGACTTGTAGCCCATGTACCATGTCAATGCGCAAGTCAGAACGCCAAGCCCGAGCAGAATCCGCGAGTAGCGATGGCCACCCATCAGGTCTTCGCGTTTCCATGCGGCGAACAGGAAAATGCTGAGGCCGATGGGCAGGATAAGACCGTTGAGGCCGCCGACGAAGACCAGCATGGCCGCGGGCGGCGTGGTGATCAGCAGGTAGCAGACGAGCGAGACGGCGATGAAAACGACCGTCGCCATATTGCGGGCGCGCTCGCTCATATCCTGCTTGAAGACGGGCAGGAACGAGACGGACGTATAGGCTGCGCCGATGACGCTGGTGATGGCCGCTGCCCAGAAGATGATGCCGAAGAGCCGGAAGCCGAGATCGCCCGCGGCCGAACGGAAGGCCTGTGCGGCGGGATTGGCGGCCTGGCCCGACGTATCGATGACGACGCCGCTGGCGACGACGCCGAGAATGGCAAGAAACAGCACGTAACGCATGATGCCGGTGACGGCGATGCCGGTGAGCGCGGCGCGGTTGACAGCGGGCAGGTTTTCAATGCCGACCATGCCGCGGTCCAGCAGGCGGTGTGCGCCGGAATAGGTGATGTAGCCGCCGACGGTGCCGCCGACGATGGTTGTGATGGTCGCGAAATTGATGGTATCCGGCAGGAAGGTCTGGCGGAAGGCGTCGCCCACCGGCGGCGCGGAGACGAATGCCACATAAAGCGTCAGCACGATCATCAGGATGCCGGCGAAAATGATGAACCGGTCAACGGCAAGACCCGCGCGCTTGGAAACGAAGATGGCGATGGAGAATATCGCGCTGATCGCACCGCCGATTTTCGGGTCCAGCCCGAAAATGGCGTTAAGGCCGAGACCGGTGCCGCCGATATTGCCGATATTGAAGAACAGACCGCCGATGATGACGAGAATGGCGAGCAGGTAACCTGCGCCCGGAATGGCAGCATTTGCAATGTCGGAAGCGCGCATGCGCGTTAACGTCACGATACGCCAGATATTCAACTGCACGACGAAGTCGATGAGGATGGAGGCGAGAATGCCGAAGGCAAAGGCTGCGCCAAGCTGGGTGGTGAATGTCGCCGTCTGGGTGATGAATCCCGGACCGATGGCGGATGTCGCCATCAGGAAGATTGCTCCCAGAAGAGATGCGCGTTTTGACATTTTGAGATCGGCAGTCGGGGTGAGCTTTTTCTGCTCCATGGATTTTCTCCGCTCCTGTCGCAATCCGCCCCTCGCGGATGCTTTATGCGGTCGATCTTGTCGTGTTCTGCGCAATTGTCAATATTGTTGAACAATATAAAACTATCGTTCTTTCATTTTGTCTATTTGTTGGACGTTATGGCCATGATTTAATCACGTTTTTTTCGTGCTTTGCTAATGCTTTGTGCTATGGGCAATCATGCCGTGTCCGAACATGCCTGTCACGGAATTCCGATGCTGCATTGCCTTAAGGAAAGAAGCGCCATGACGGAAACGATAGAGGGTCTGCCGCTTGCGGATCGATTGGCGAAGGGTATCCGCACCCTGTTGATCTCCGGCGAGTTGATGCCGGGACAGCGCCTTTCAGAGGCAGCCTTCAGCGAACGTTTCGACGTCTCCCGTAATTCGCTACGCGAAGCCTTCCGTCTTCTGACGAAGGACGGCCTGTTGCGCCACGAGGCCAATCGCGGTGTGTTTGTCGCCGTTCCGACCATGGCTTCCGTGATCGATATTTATAGGGTGCGGCGCATGGTTGAGTGCGGTGCGCTACGCCAGGCCTGGCACAAGCACCCTGCCATCAGGGTCATGCGGGCGGCGGTCGAGGATGCCAAGGTCAAGCGCGATCAGGCAGACTGGCTGGGTGTGGGCAGCGCCAACATGAAGTTCCATGCCGCTGTCGTCGATCTCCTCGACAGCGTCCGTCTCAGCGATTTTTATGAGCGCATCGCCGCTGAACTCAGGCTTTGCTTCGGCTTGCTGAAAGATCCCGAACAGCTTCATTCGCCCTTCGTGGATATGAACAGCAAGATTCTATCGTTGATGGAAGAGGGCAAAGCGGCCGACGCCGGCAACGAGATGGAAATCTATCTCAATCTTTCCGAGCGTACGGTTTTGAAGGCGCTCGAACGCGCCGTCGAACACGCATCCTGATAAGGCAGGCGGCAGGGGAGAGAAAGCCCCTTGTCGCTCCCTCCATTTTTGCATCGGCAGCCGATTGCCAAGTTTGTTGCGCTGCGTCATCAATGCTGCATGACGCTTCGCGACCTCACCATTCTTGTCTTAGACGAAAACGCGATCCGCGCCTCCATCATCGAGGAGGGGCTGCGCGAGGCCGGCTATCATCGCGTCACGGTCATCCACGAGGTGAACGGGGTGGCGCGCACCATCGAGACGCTGCAGCCCGATGTCATCTTCATCGATCTTGAAAATCCCAACCGCGACATGATGGAGCATCTGTTCCAGCTCACCCGCACGGTCGGCCGGCCGATCGCCATGTTCGTCGATCGTTCCGACACCGCTTCCATCGAAGCGGCCGTCGAGGCGGGGGTTTCCGCCTATGTGGTCGATGGGCTGAAGAAAGAACGGGTCAAACCCATTCTCGATATGGCGGTCAGCCGCTTTAATGCTTTCAGTCGTCTGCAACGGGAACTTGCCGACGCCAGATCGGCGCTGGAGGAACGCAAGGTCATCGAGCGCGCCAAGGGCATCCTGATGAAGATGCGTGGCCTTTCCGAAGAGGAGGCCTTTGCGCTTTTGCGGCAAACGGCGATGAACGAGAAAAAGAAAATTTCCGAGATCGCGCAAAGCGTGGTCACCGCGGCCGGTCTGTTGATGTGACAAAGGCCGCTCGGACAGTGTGGAGTGTATGATATGGCGGCACCGGGAAAATCGGCCGGATCACATAGCGTAGGGACTGGCGCACCAGCACTTGTGGGCAGTGACCGGCAGAAAATCCTGCGCGCCGGTTTTATTCCGCTTGTCGATGCCTCTGTTCTGATTGCGGCGGCTGAATTCGGTTTTGCCGAGCGCGAAGGCCTGTCGCTCGATCTCGTCAAGGATGTGTCCTGGGCGAATGTGCGCGACCGGCTGGCATTCCGGCAATTCGACATTGCCCATATGCTGTCGCCCATGCCCGTCGCCTCCATGCTGGGGCTTGGCTCCAACCCCTCACCGACGATCACGCCCTTTTCACTTGGACGTGGCGGCAATGCGATCACGCTCTCGACCCGGCTGTTTGGGCGGATGAAGGCATTGACAGGGCTGTCTGAAACGGCGGGAGCGCTCGAAAACGCCAAGGCTTTGAAGCGGGTACTCGATGATATGCGGACGCGCGGCGAAGCGCCGCCGACGCTTGGCATGACCTATCCGTTCTCATCGCATAATTACGAATTTCGCTATTGGCTCGCTGCCGGCGGCATTCACCCCGACCACGATGTCAAGCTGGTGGTCGTGCCGCCACCCTTGACGTCGGATGCGCTGGCGGCGGGCGCCATCGACGGGTTCTGCGTCGGCGCGCCGTGGAACATCGTCGCCGCCGAGCGCGGTGTCGGCCGTATCGTCGCCGCCAAGCAGGATTTGTGGCCGTCGGCGCCGGAAAAGGTGATCGGCATGCGGCCTGAATGGGCGGAAAGCCAGCAGGAAACGGTCGGCCGGCTGCTGACGGCGCTCGATGCAGCCGCACGCTGGTGCGACCTTGCGGAAAATCACGACGATCTGAGCAAGGCTCTTGCTGACCCTCGCTACATTGGCGCGCCTGAAGGCATCATCCGCCGGGTGCTTGCCGGTGAATTCAGCATCGACAGCCACGGCAACCGTCGGGTGATCGACAAATATTTCCTTTTCCACAGCGGCCATGCCAATTATCCCCGCCAGAGCCAAGCATTGTGGATTTACAGCCAGATGATCCGCTGGGGTCAGGCGGAATTTTCGCAAGCGGGTGTGGAAGCCGCACTTTCCGCCTACAGGCCGGATATTTATCGGGCGGCGCTGGGCGATGCGAATGCGCCTGATGATGCCGACATCCGCATCGAAGGGCAGGAAGAGGATGACCGTTTCGTGGACGGTTTCATGTTCGATCCCGCTGATATCGTAGGCTATGTGAACCGCTTTACCGTGCGCACATCCGCGCCGTTTTCCCCGTCCTCCGGAGAAGTGTGACTGACGCGCGGCCTTGCAGCTGCGCAAATTTCAAGCGCGGATTTTTTTGCTTTGCACAAACAGAAGACAAAAAATTCGCTGAGAAAAATTTAATCACATCTTGTAAATGTAAAAATCACCTCTTAATTTCAATGTGATAGGCTAGTTTCTAAAAACTGGCACGCCTCTTGCTTCTTCCTGTTTGCACCGGTCAACGGCGATCGGGGCAAGCAGGGCGCGGCATAGGCGCTTTCAAAGACACAGACGTCGCAAGGTTTTGCTGCCCGGAACACCTCCCGTTCCGCAGGCGCAAACACCGAGCGGCGTTTTTTTATTTTCAGGTTTTTTCGCAAGCGAAAACGTCACCCGCAGAGGTGGCCCAATAAGGGGAACATGCGAATGAAAAAGATATTCTCCGGCGATGTCAGCCGCCGCACGATACTGAAGACGACAGCCACCGCCGCCCTTGTCAGCGCCGTGCGCGTGGCCTTTCCATCCGGTGCTTTCGCAGCCACCGCTGAGCCTGAGGTGAAAGGCGCAAAAATCGGCTTTATCGCGCTCACCGATGCCGCGCCGCTAATCATCGCAGCCGAAAAGGGCCTGTTTGCCAAACACGGCATGCCTGACGTCGAGGTTCTGAAGCAAGCCTCGTGGGGCGCAACACGCGACAATCTCGTGCTGGGCGGCGCCTCGAACGGCATCGATGGTGCGCATATCCTGACGCCCATGCCCTATCTCATGCATACCGGCAAGGTGACCCAGAACAATGTGCCGGTGCCGATGACCATCCTCGCCCGCCTCAACCTCGACAGCCAGGGCATTTCCGTCGCCAAGGAATATGCCGAAACCGGCGTTCAGCTGGACGCCTCCAAGCTGAAGGCGGCTTTCGAGAAAAAGAAGGCCGAAGGCAAGGAAATCAAGGCCGCCATGACCTTCCCCGGCGGCACGCATGATCTGTGGATCCGCTACTGGCTCGCCGCCGGCGGCATCGACCCGGACAAGGATGTTTCCACCATCGTTGTCCCGCCGCCGCAGATGGTTGCCAACATGAAGGTTGGCAATATGGACGTCTTCTGTGTGGGCGAGCCGTGGAACGAGCAGCTCGTCAATCAGGGTATCGGTTTCACCGCCTGTACCACCGGCGAACTCTGGAAGGGTCATCCGGAAAAGGCGCTCGGCATGCGCGCCGACTGGGTGGAAAAGAACCCCAACGCCACCAAGGCGCTGTTGATGGCCGTGATGGAGGCGCAGCAATGGTGCGATGAGATGGCGAACAAGGAGGAAATGTCCACCATCCTCGGCAAACGCCAATGGTTCAACGTACCGCCGAAGGATGTGCTTGGCCGTCTCAAGGGCAACATCAATTACGGCAACGGCCGCGTGCTGGAAAATACCGGCCTGCAGATGAAGTTCTGGCAGGACCATGCATCCTATCCCTTCCGCAGCCACGATAGCTGGTTCATCGCGGAAAACATCCGCTGGGGCAAATTCGCGCCCGATACGGATGTGAAGGCGCTGGTGGAGAAGGTGAACCGCGAGGATATCTGGCGTGCGGCGGCCAAGGATCTTGGCGTTGCCGATCTTCCCGCCTCCACCTCGCGCGGCAAGGAAACCTTCTTCGACGGCAAGGTCTTCGACCCGGAAAATCCGTCGGCCTATCTCGAAAGCCTGTCCATCAAGGCGGCCTCCTGAGGAGGAGACCCGGGGTATCGCCCCTCATCCGCCAGGTGCGCTGCCCAACCGGCGCGACTGAAGACCAGATGAGGGGCGAGCCCCAGACCGCAACCGAAATCAAGAGGAAACGCCCATGTCCGCATTGGCCCGAAAATACAACGAAGAGCCGCAGCAGCCGGCAGCGCAAAAGGCAAACGTCGTGGCACTTTCGCCCAAACATCCGTCGCGGATCGATTTGCGCAAATGGGGTGCTGCAGCGGCCCGCAACACCATACCGCCGCTTGTTGTCCTCGCTGTGCTGCTCGGCGTCTGGCAGCTGCTCTGTTCCGCCCCTGGTTCATCTTTGCCGCCGCCGAGCCAGGTCTTCGAGGAGAGTTACGATCTCATCGTATCGCCGTTTTTCCAGAATGGCTCGCAGGATATCGGCCTCGGGCTGCGTGTTCTGGTCTCGCTGGAGCGTGTGGCTTACGGTTTTGGCCTTGCCGCCATTGCCGGCATCATCCTCGGCGCTGTCATCGGCCAGTCGGTCTGGGCGATGCGCGGTCTTGACCCGATCTTTCAGGTGCTGCGCACCGTGCCGCCGCTTGCCTGGCTGCCGCTTTCGCTGGCCGCCTTTCAGGACAGCAACCCGTCCGCCATCTTCGTGATTTTCATCACCTCCATCTGGCCGGTCATCATCAATACGGCGGTCGGCGTGCGCAATATTCCGCAGGATTACCGTAATGTCGCGCAGGTTCTGCGGCTCAACCAGCTGGAATTTTTCTTCAAGATCATGCTGCCATCGGCCGCTCCTTATATCTTCACCGGCCTGCGCATCGGTGTCGGCCTTTCCTGGCTCGCGATCGTGGCAGCGGAAATGCTGACCGGCGGCGTCGGCATCGGCTTCTTCATCTGGGATGCGTGGAACTCCTCGCGCCTGCCCGACATCATCGTGGCGCTTGTCTACATCGGCGTGGTCGGCTTCGTGCTCGACAAGCTGGTGGCGGCGCTCGGCAAGGTCATCACCCGCGGCGCTGCGGCGAACTGAGAGGCAAGCAATTCCAGGAAAAGTGGGAACCGGTTTTCCGTCCGGAATTGCGCCAAAGGAGAAATCAATCATGAACGCTTATCTGAAGCTCGATCATATCGACAAATATTTCGACAAGGGCGGTTCGCGTGCAGAGGTGCTGAAAGGCATCAACCTCACCATCGAAAAAGGCGAATTCGTCTCCGTCATCGGTCATTCCGGCTGCGGCAAGTCCACCATGCTCAACCTTATCGCCGGGCTGACGAAGGTTTCTGCCGGCGCGGTGCTTCTCGAAAACCGCGAGGTCAACGAGCCCGGACCGGAGCGCGCCGTCGTGTTCCAGAACCACAGCCTGCTGCCCTGGCTTTCGGTTTATGAAAACGTCAATCTCGCTGTGGAGAAGGTGTTCAGCAGGACAAAAACCCGGGCCGAGCGGCATGACTGGGTCATGCGCAATCTCGATCTCGTGCAGATGGCGCATGCCAGGGACAAGAAGCCTGCGGAAATTTCCGGTGGCATGAAACAGCGTGTCGGTATTGCCCGCGCGCTCGCCATGGAGCCGAAAATCCTGCTGCTGGACGAGCCCTTCGGTGCGCTCGACGCGCTGACACGCGCGCATCTTCAGGATGCGGTGATGGAAATCCACGCCCGGTTGGGCAACACCATGGTCATGATCACCCATGATGTCGACGAAGCGGTGCTACTGTCGGATCGTATCGTGATGATGACCAACGGTCCGGCCGCCCATATCGGCGAAGTGCTCGAGGTGCCGCTGGCACGCCCGCGCCACCGCATCGAGCTCGCATCCGACAAGACCTATCTCAAATGCCGCGAAGCCGTGCTGAAGTTCCTCTACGAACGTCACCGCTTCGTCGAAGCTGCGGAGTAACGCCCATGACGCAAAAACTCGTCATCATCGGCAATGGCATGGCGCCGGGGCGCATGCTGGAAAACCTGTTCGAAACCGCTCCCGGCCTTTACGACGTCACCATGTTCAACGCCGAACCGCGCGTCAATTACGACCGCATCATGCTCTCGCCGGTGCTCTCAGGCGAAAAGAGCTATGAAGACATCGTCATTCATAATGACGAATGGTATGCGGCTAACAATGTCACGCTGCACAAGGGCGCAAAGGTCACAGGCATCGACCGTGACAGGAAGACCGTGACCAGCGAAAACGGCATCACGGTTTCCTATGACAGGCTGGTGATCGCCACCGGCTCTTTGCCCTTCATCATTCCCGTTCCCGGCCACCAGTTGCCCGGCGTGCTCGCCTATCGCGATCTCGACGATGTGACGAAGATGCTTGCGATCGCCGAGGGTAAGGGCCGCGCCATCGTCATCGGCGCAGGTCTTCTCGGGCTCGAAGCCGCCTATGGCCTGAAGCGTCAGGGCATGGATGTTACTGTCATCCATCTGATGCCGACAATCATGGAACGCCAGCTCGATCCGGCAGCGGCCTATCTCCTGGAAAAGGCGCTGAACGAACGCGGCATCGACATCATCACCAAGGCCAACACCAAATGCATCCTCGGTGAGGAGAAGGTCGAGGGCATTGAACTCGAAGACGGTCGTGTCATCAAGGGCGACATGGTGGTGATGGCGGTCGGTATCCGTCCCGCCTCCGGCCTTGCGAAGGAAGCCGGCATCGCCGTTAATCGCGGCATCGTGGTGGATGACGGCATGATGACGTCGGACGCCTCGATTTACGCGCTTGGCGAATGCGCCGAACATCGCGGCATGTGTTACGGCCTCGTTGCGCCGCTTTATGAATCGGCGCGGGTGCTCGCCGACCGGCTTTGCGGCGGTTCGGCGGAATATCACGGCTCCGTCACCAATACCAAGCTGAAGGTGACCGGCATCAACCTGTTTTCAGCCGGTGATTTCGCGGAAGGCGACGACCGCGAGGAAATCGTGCTGCGCGATGCCACCGCCGGCGTCTACAAGCGCCTGATCCTCAAGGAAAACCGCATCATCGGCGCGGTTCTCTATGGCGAGACGGCGGATGGGTCGTGGTTCTTCGATCTGATGAAGAAATCGACCGATATTTCCGCCATGCGTGAAACCCTGATCTTCGGCCAGGCCTATCAGGGAGGGTCGCCGCTGGACCCTATGGCGGCCGTTGCAGCCTTGCCGGATGATGCGGAAATCTGCGGCTGCAACGGCGTTTGCAAGGGTAAGATTACCTCGACCATCACCTCCAAGGGGCTGACCTCGCTGGACGACGTTCGCGCTCACACCAAGGCGTCCGCCTCCTGCGGCAATTGCACCGGCCTTGTCGAGCAGCTGATGACGCTGACACTGGGCGATAGCTACAACCCTGCCGCCGTGCAGCCCATGTGCAAATGCACCGATCTTGGCCACGACGATGTGCGTCGTCTGATCAAGGCCAAGGGTCTGAAGACCATTCCCGCCGTCATGCAGGAGCTGGAATGGAAAACCTCCTGCGGCTGCGCCAAATGCCGACCGGCGCTCAATTATTATCTCGTCTGCGATTTCCCGGACGAATATGCCGACGATTATCAGTCGCGTTATATCAATGAGCGCGTCCACGCCAATATCCAGAAGGACGGCACCTATTCCGTCGTTCCGCGCATGTGGGGCGGCGTCACATCCTCCTCCGAACTCCGCGCAATTGCGGATGTGGTCGACAAGTTCGAAATCCCGATGGTGAAGGTGACGGGCGGCCAGCGCATCGATCTTCTCGGCATCGAGAAGGAGGATCTGCCGGCGGTCTGGGCCGATCTCGGCAAGGCCGGTTTCATTTCCGGCCAAGCCTACGCCAAAGGTTTGCGCACGGTCAAAACCTGCGTCGGCCAGCAATGGTGCCGTTTCGGCACGCAGGATTCCACCGGCCTTGGCATCCGCATCGAAAAATTCATGTGGGGCTCGTGGACGCCCGCCAAGCTGAAGCTTGCCGTTTCCGGCTGTCCGCGCAACTGCGCGGAGGCCACCTGCAAGGATATCGGCGTCATCTGCGTCGATTCCGGTTTCGAGATCCATTTCGCCGGCGCCGCCGGTCTGGATATCAAGGGCACGGAAGTCCTGGGTCTCGTCCAGACCGAGGACGAAGCACTGGAGCATATCGTGGCTTTGACCCAGATGTACCGTGAACAGGCGCGCTATCTCGAGCGCATCTACAAATGGGCCAAGCGCATCGGCTACGACGAGGTTCGCCGTCAGATCATGGACGATGCCGGAAAACGTCGCGCCTATTTCGACCGCTTCGTTTTCAGCCAGAAATTCGCGCAGGTCGACCCCTGGTCGGAACGCGTATCCGGCCATGACAAGCACGAATTCAGGCCCATGGCGGCAATCGGTTTCAATCAGGCAGCGGAGTGAGAACGATGGACAGCAACTGGATCGATATTGGCGATATCTCCGATATTCCCCTGCGCGGCGCGCGGTGCGTAAAAACGCCGATGGGCAAGATCGCTGTATTCCGCACGGCGGAAAATCAGGTCTTCGCCATTGAAGACCATTGCCCGCACAAGGGCGGCCCGCTGAGCCAGGGCATCGTGCATGGCGCTTCGGTGACGTGTCCGTTGCACAATTGGGTCATTTCTCTGGAGACAGGTAAGGCGCTGGGGGCGGATGAGGGCGAGGTGAGGACCATACCCATCCGCAATATGGATGGACGGCTCTCAATTGCGCTTGAAACCCTGATGATTGCGGCGGAGTGAATTGCGATGGCAGCGGCGTTACCCCCTTCTGTCCTGCCGGACATCTCCCCCTCAAGGGGGGAAATAAATCGCGGCACAAACTTCCATTCACAACTGGCGTTGTCGCCGGTGGAGAGGGAACGAGGAGCCTTCCGCTTGTCGATCTCCCCCCTTGAGGGGGAGATGTCCGGCAGGACAGAGGGGGGTAAGCGTCACGCACTGAGAGGGCAAACCCATGCCCGTTGAAACCAAAACCACCTGTCCCTATTGCGGCGTCGGCTGCGGCGTCATCGCCACCGTCAACGACGATGGCGCGGTCTCCGTCAGGGGCGATCAGGATCACCCCGCCAATTTTGGCCGGCTGTGCTCCAAAGGTTCGGCTCTGGCCGAAACCATCGATCTCGAAGGACGCCTGCTCCATCCCGAAATCGCTGGCAGGCGGGCGGCATGGGACGAAGCGCTCCATCTCGTCGCATCCCGGTTCTCTCAAGCTATTGCCGAACACGGCCCGGACTCCGTTGCCTTTTACGTCTCCGGCCAGTTGCTGACGGAGGATTATTACCTTGCCAACAAGCTGATGAAGGGTTTCATCGGTTCGGCCAACATCGATACGAATTCAAGGCTCTGCATGTCGTCTTCGGTCGCGGGCCATCGTCGTGCCTTCGGGGCCGACACGGTGCCGGGCACCTATGAGGATATGGAACTTGCCGATCTGGTGATCCTCACCGGTTCCAATCTCGCCTGGTGTCACCCCGTTCTCTACCGGAGGCTGGCGGCGGCGAAGGCGGCGCGGCCGGAGATGAAGGTCGTCGTCATCGATCCGCGCCGGACGATGAGTGCCGATATTGCCGACATGCACCTCGCCATCCGCCCGGATGGGGATGTGGCGCTGTTTACCGGTCTGCTTGCGCATCTCTCCGGCAGTTCCGCCATCGATAATGCTTACGTTCAAAACCACACGGCCGGCTTCGACGCCGCTGTGCAGGCCGCAGGTGAGCGCAGCCTGCCGGAGATCGCCGAGGCTACCGGCCTGACGATTGCCGAACTGATTTCCTTTTACGAATTGTTCGAACGCACCGAAAAGACCGTCACCTGTTACAGCCAGGGCGTCAACCAGTCAGAGAGCGGCACCGACAAGGTCAATGCGATCATCAATTGCCACCTCGCAACCGGCCGCATCGGCCGGCCGGGCATGGGGCCGTTTTCGCTGACTGGTCAGCCGAACGCCATGGGTGGGCGCGAAGTTGGCGGGCTCGCCAACATGCTGGCCGCCCATATGGCCATCGAAAACGCTGAAGATCGCGACCGCGTGCAGCGCTTCTGGGCGTCACCTGCGATTGCGCGAAAGCCGGGCCTGAAGGCCGTGGACATGTTCCGGGCCGTGGCCGATGGCCACATTAAAGCGCTGTGGATCATGGCCACCAACCCCGTCGTCTCGATGCCGGATGCTGGCGCCGTCGAAGCGGCGATCAAGGCCTGTCCTTTCGTCGTGGTGTCCGATGTTACGGCCAATACCGATACTGCCCGCCATGCCCATGTCCTCCTGCCCTCGCTCGGCTGGGGCGAAAAGAACGGCACGGTGACCAATTCCGAACGGCGCATTTCCCGCCAGCGCGGTTTTCTCCCTGTACCCGGCGAAGCCAAGGCCGACTGGTGGCAGATGGCGGAAGTGGGCCGGCGCATGGGTTTCGACGCTGCTTTCGCTTATGGCCAGCCACTGGAGATTTTCGCCGAACATGCGGCCCTTTCCGGTTTCGAGAATGCGGGTAGCAGGGATTTCGATATCAGTGGAATCGAGCACGATTCCTACGATGCGATGGCGCCCTTTCAATGGCCCAAAGCCGGGCCCGGCGAGGCCGTCGTTACCCGATTTTTTGCGAATGGTCGTTTTTACCATGCTGACGGCAAGGCGCGGTTCATCGCCACCGCCTTGCCGGAAACCTCCAGGACCTCGTCTGACTATCCGCTGACGCTCAATACCGGCCGCATTCGCGACCAATGGCACACCATGACCCGCACCGGCAAAAGTGCGCGGCTGACCGCCCATATCGCCGAGCCTTTCGCCGAACTTCACCCGCGTGATGCGCAGATCTTGGGGATAGAAAGTGCCGATCTGGTGGAACTGGAAAGCCCCTACGGCAAGGTTCTGCTGCGCGCACTGGTGAGCGAAAGGCAGGCGCGTGGATCGGTCTTTGCGCCGATGCACTGGAACGACCAGTTTGCCTCGCGGGCGCGCATAGATGTGGTTGTTGCGCCGGTCACGGATCCGCACTCCGGCCAACCTGCTTCGAAAAATGTTGCGGTGAAGGCAAGGCTTTTCGAGGCAAAGGCCTATGGCTTCGCCATCTCCCGCACCCGACCCAATGCACCGGATTGTGCCTATTGGGCCATCGCCAAGGCGGATGGCGGCTATCGTATGGAGCTGGCCTTCGAGGAAGAACCGCAGGACTGGACGCTCTGGGCGCGGCAGGTTTTCGGCATCGATGTCAGGGTCGAGCCGCTCGGTTATAGCGACCGGCAGACCGGCGACTTGCGCCTTGCCTTCTTCGACGGCGAAACCCTGCTGGCGGCGCTGTTCGTCGCCAATCAACCGGTGGCCGTCGCCCGCAACTGGGCGATCTCGCAATTGACGGAGCGCCATGAGGATTTGCGCATGCGCTTTGCGCTGGTTGCCGGTCGCCCCGGTGCCGGGCGGGCCGATCCGGGTGCGACTGTCTGCTCCTGCTTCAATGTCGGGGTGAACCAGATCACGGCCGCCATCCGTGAAGGATGCCACAGCGTCGAAGCCATCGGCAAGGCGTTGAATGCCGGAACCAATTGCGGCTCCTGCCGCGCCGAAATCAGGGGGATCATCGATGGATGCCTTAAAACCGCAGCGGAATGAACCGGCGCGCATGGAAAAGCTGGCCAAATTACCGGTTTTCTGGGGGCTGGAGGGTAAACGTGTGGTGCTTGCGGGCGGGTCGGATGGGGCCGCTTGGAAAGCGGATCTGCTGCTGGCTTGCGGGGCGGAACTTCGTCTCTATTGCGAGGAGAACGAGCTTTCGGAAAGCTTTGCCGCGCTCGTCTCAAGAAGCCCGATGCTCACATGGCATGATCGTCCGTGGGGTCCGGATATTTTCGAAGGCGCCGAGCTGGCGCTGGCGGATTGCGAAACCGACGAGGAGGCCGAGAAATTTTACAATACCGCCCGCACGGCGGGCGTACCCGTTAATGTCATCGACAAGCCGGAATTCTGCCAGTTCCAGTTCGGGTCCATCGTCAATCGCTCGCCGGTGGTGGTGTCGATTTCCACCGATGGCGCCGCACCCATTCTGGCGCAGGCCATCCGCCGGCGCATCGAGACGTTGCTGCCGCTGGCCCTGAAGGATTGGGGGGCACTTGCCCAGACGATCCGCGATCGCGTCAATCTGCGGCTCGCGCCCGGCCCGTCGCGGCGATCTTTCTGGGAAAAATTCGTCGACCGGGCGTTTACCGAAAGGCTGGATGAGAGCAGCGAAGAAAGGCTGCTGACGGATATCGGAGCGCAGGCCGCGCGCATGGGCTCAGGGCGCGGACTTGTAACGCTCGTGGGTGCCGGGCCGGGCGACGCCGAGCTTCTGACTTTGAAAGCGGTTCGCGCCCTGCAGGCCGCCGATGTCATCTTATTCGACGATCTTGTGTCAGCGGAGGTGCTGGAACTGGCGCGGCGGGAGGCGAAGCGCATGCTGGTCGGCAAGCGCGGCGGCCGGGAAAGCTGCAAGCAGGAAGACATTAACGACATGATGATCCGCCTTGCCAAGGCTGGCAAACGGGTGGTGCGGCTGAAATCCGGCGACCCCATGATTTTCGGGCGCGCGGGTGAGGAGATCGCGGCGCTGGAAGCCGAAAACATCCCGGTCGACGTCGTGCCGGGGATCACCGCCGCGAGCGCCATGGCCTCGCGCCTCGGCATCTCCCTGACGCATCGCGACCATGCCCAGTCTGTCCGCTTCGTCACCGGTCATTCGCGGCATGGAAAGTTACCGGAGAATATTGACTGGGCATCGCTCTCCAATCCCGCCGTGACCACTGTTTTTTATATGGGCGGCCGAACCGCAGCAGATATCCAGTCCTCCCTGCTCGCTAACGGCATGCCCGCCTCGACGCCCGTTGCGGTGATGATTTCCGTCAGCCGGGCGAATGAACAGCGCTGGTGCGGTTCACTCGCGCAATTGGCTGCGGCGGTCGAGAGGCTAGGCGTGAACGAACCTGTCCTGATCGGTATCGGCGATGCGTTCGGCGCCGCGTCTTCTGGATTCGCCGGTATCGATATGCAGGGGGGTGCCTCGATGATGGCTAAGAAAGCCGGCTAATAAGTTTGCGTGCGACGCCGGTGCATGTTTCAGGCATATTCGCAGACAGGTAGAACTCACCGCTACAAACCTTCCCTTGACATTGGTTTTTCGTTCGCTCTTCAATAAAACGAAAAAATTGAAAGAGGAGGGAGGGTGAAATGCTGCTCACACCGCGTCAGGATGAAATCGTTGCACTGGCGAAAGCGAACGGGCGGGTGCTGGTCGACGAGCTGGCGGCGCGCTTTTCGGTGACCCCCCAGACGATCCGCAAGGACCTGAACGATCTCTGCGATACCAGGGTGCTGACACGCATCCATGGCGGCGCACTTTTTCCAAGCGGCAATGAAAACGTCAAATACGAGGCGCGCCGGGCGATTGCTTCTGTCGAAAAACAGGCGATCGGTGCCGCCGCTGCCGCCCTCATCCCCAACAATTCGTCGCTCTTCATCAATATCGGCACGACGACCGAGTCGGTGGGTGAAGCGCTGGCGGACCACCACGAATTAATGGTCATCACCAACAATATCAATGTTGCCAACAGGTTGCGAGTTTTTCCCGGCATTGAAGTGGTGATTGCCGGCGGCGTCGTTCGCGGTTCCGATGGTGGTATCGTCGGTGAGGCAGCCGTCGATTTCATCCGCCAGTTCAAGGTCGATTTCGCCGTCATCGGCGTTTCGGCCATCGATGAGGACGGCGCGCTGCTGGATTTCGATTTTCGCGAGGTCAAAGTCGCGCAGGCGATCATTTCCAATGCCCGCCATGTCATTCTGGTGTCGGATTCGCTTAAATTCGAGCGCACGGCCCCGGTGCGCATTGGCCATCTTTCGCAGGTGCATACCTTTATTACCGATCATTGTCCGGTCGATTCGATCCGCTCCATCTGTGCCGATCACGACGTTCGGCTGATTGAAACCGAGGCGCGGGAGACCTAATCCTGCACCGTTGGAATTTCGTTTGACATTCGTTTTGTCTTCGAATTAGATGATCGTGCTTTCAATATATCGATGAGGAGAGCGTCGATGAAAGCGCGGGAGAATTCATGTCTGACGAGGCAATCCACGATATTTTCGTGATCGGCGGCGGCATCAATGGCTGCGGCATTGCGCGTGACGCCGTTGGCAGGGGTTACTCCGTTGCACTCGCGGAAATGAACGATTTTGCCTCCGGCACCTCGTCCGCCGCGACCAAGCTCATCCATGGCGGTTTGCGTTATCTTGAACATTACGAGTTTCGTTTGGTGCGCGAAGCGCTGATGGAGCGCGAGGTGCTGTGGGCCATGGCGCCGCACATCATCTGGCCCATGCGTTTCGTTCTGCCGTTCCAGAAGGGTGGCGTGCGTCCGGCCTGGCTCGTGCGTCTCGGACTTTTTCTTTATGATCACCTCGGCGGCCGCAAGCTTCTGCCCGCGACACGTTCACTTGATCTGCGCCGGGATCCCGCGGGAAAACCGTTGAAGCCGATTTTTGCCCGCGCTTTCGAATATTCCGACGGCTGGGTGGACGATGCCCGGCTTGTGGTGCTGAACGCCCGCGATGCCGCCGAGCGCGGTGCTCTGATCCTCAATCGTACGCAGGTGGTTTCAGCGCGACGCGAAGGCGCCTTCTGGCGGGTTGAAACGAGAAGTGCTGCCGGGGAAAACGCGACCTATCGGGCCCGCATGCTGGTGAATGCCGCCGGCCCCTGGGTGGACAAGGTCCTGTCTTCGACATTCGGTAAAAATAATGTCCACAATGTCCGCCTCGTGCAGGGCAGCCATATCATCGTGCGCAAGAAGTTTGCCGATCCGCGCGCCTATTTTTTTCAGAATCCGGACGGGCGCATCATCTTCGCCATCCCTTACGAACAGGATTTTACGCTGATCGGCACGACGGATCGCGACTATACCGCCGACCCCCGCGCTGTTAAGATCACCGCGGAGGAAATCAGCTATCTTTGCAGCGCGGCCAGCGAATATTTTGCCGAGGCGGTGACGCAGGACGATATCGTCTGGACCTATTCCGGCGTGCGGCCGCTGTTCGACGACGGTGCGTCGAAAGCGCAGGAAGCGACGCGCGACTATGTGCTGAAAACCGAAGGGGCGGAAGGCGAAGCGCCGCTTCTCAATATTTTCGGAGGCAAGCTCACCACCTATCGGCGGCTTGCCGAACATGCTCTTGAAAAAATAGGCGATGCGCTGGGGGAAAAGGGCGCGCCATGGACGGCAGGCTCGCATTTGCCGGGTGGAAATTTCGGGGCTGAGGCCTATGCCGGCGAGGTTACGACCCTTCAGTCACGTTATCCCTTCCTCGATGAGCGTCACGCCAAGCGGCTAGTCCGCTGTTACGGGACGGATGCGGCGGCGATAATCGGCAATGTGGCAGAGAAGGCGGCACTGGGCCGTCATTTCGGCGGCACGCTTTATGAGGCTGAGGTCCGCTGGCTGATGGCGCGGGAATGGGCGCTGACGGCGGAGGATATTCTCTGGCGCCGCACCAAACAGGGGCTTTTTTTCACCCCTGAAGAGGTGCGCGGGCTCGAGGACTATATCGAAGACATTGCAGGGGAACGCTTGAAGGCAATCTGACGATCCGATCGAAAAGCGGAGGAGGCTTTGGATCACCATGCTTGAATTGCGAAACGTCTCGAAGATGGCCGGCGGTGAATATCATATTCACCCGACCGATCTGACGTTGCAGCGCGGAAGCCTGAACGTCCTGCTTGGACCGACACTTTCGGGCAAGACGACGTTGATGCGGCTGATGGCCGGGCTGGACAAGCCGAGCGGCGGTGCGATCTTCTTCAATGGTGAGGACGTGACGGGCTGGCCGGTGCAGAAGCGCAACGTTGCCATGGTTTATCAGCAGTTCATCAATTATCCGGCGCTGAGCGTTTACGAAAACATCGCTTCACCCATGAGGGTTGCCGGCAAGGACCAGCCCACCATCGACAGGGAAGTGAGGAAGGCCGCCGAGCTTCTGAAGCTGACGCCCTATCTCGATCGGACGCCTCTCAACCTTTCCGGTGGCCAGCAGCAGCGCACGGCGCTTGCCCGCGCCATCGTCAAGAATGCCAATCTGGTGCTGCTTGATGAGCCGTTGGCCAATCTCGATTACAAGCTGCGCGAGGAACTGCGTGAGGAACTGCCGCGCATCTTTGCTGAATCCGGCGCGATCTTCGTTTATGCGACGACCGAACCTTCCGAGGCGCTGCTTCTGGGTGGCAATACCGCGACGCTTAATGAGGGAAGGGTGACGCAGTTTAGCCGTACGATCGAGGTTTACCGGCATCCGGTGGACATCGTGACCGCGGAAATCTTCGCCGATCCGCCGCTTAACACCATTGAGGTCATCAAGGCCGGTAATGCTTTCACCCGTGCGGACCATGCCGTCGTGGCAGTCCCCGCACATCTTGCCAGCATGCCAGATGGCCCCGTCACCATTGCCTTCCAGCCGCACCACCTCTTCCCGTACGCGAAGGGAGAAGCGCGGCAGTCCATCCGCGCGCGGACGCTGATTTCGGAAATCGCCGGATCGGAAAGCTTCGTGCATGTGGAATTTTCGGGCCGGCGCTGGGTCATGCTGGCGCATGGCATTCACGACATCGAGCCGGACAGGGACATCGAGCTGTTTCTAGATACACGGCATTTGATGGCCTTTGACGCGAATGGCCGCGCCATCGGCAAAGCGGCTTGAGGGAGATGGATCATGGCACGCATCACGCTCGATCATATCCGCCACGCCTATAATGCCAAGGCGCAGGCCGCCGGCGATTATGCCCTGAAAGAAGTGCATCACGAATGGGAGGATGGCGGGGCTTATGCGCTGCTTGGCCCTTCCGGCTGCGGCAAGACCACGCTGCTCAACATCATTTCCGGCCTGTTGCGTCCTTCGGAAGGACGTATCGCTTTCGACGGAACTGACGTGACCGATCTTGCCACCGAAGACCGTAATATCGCCCAGGTGTTCCAGTTTCCGGTCGTCTACGACACGATGACGGTCTACGACAATCTGGCTTTTCCGCTGCGCAACCGGCATGTGCCGGAGGCCGAGGTGGATCGTCGGGTGCGGGACATCCTTGAGATGACCGATCTTTCCGGCATGGCCAAGCGCCATGCGCGGGGGCTGACGGCAGACCAGAAGCAGAAAATTTCTCTGGCACGCGGCCTCGTGCGTTCCGACGTCAATGCGATCCTGTTCGACGAGCCGCTGACGGTGATCGATCCGCATATGAAGTGGGTGCTGCGGTCGCAATTGAAGCGCCTGCACCGGCAATCCGGTTTTACCATGGTCTATGTTACCCACGACCAGACCGAAGCGCTGACCTTCGCCGACAAGGTGGTGGTGATGTATGATGGGCAGATCGTGCAGATCGGCACGCCAGCCGAGCTTTTCGAGCGGCCGGGACATACATTCGTCGGTTACTTCATCGGCTCGCCCGGCATGAATGTGTTGCCCGCCAAGATAGATGGCTCGACCGCGATGGTCGGCGGCCTTGGTGTGCCACTTGCCGGAGTGCCAAGGGTCGATGGAGCCCAGCGTATCGAGATCGGCGTCCGCCCGGAATTCATCCGGCTGGAACGGGGCGGCATGCCCATTACGGTCGACAAGGTCGAGGATATCGGCCGGCAAAAGATCGTGCGCGCCCGGTTTGCCGGCCAGAAGCTGGCAATCGTTGTTGCAGAAGACGAGGAAATCCCGGCGGAAGCGGGTGTTCGCTTCGACCCGGCCGCCATCGGCGTCTTCGCCGATTCCTGGCGTGTGAAGATGGGGGCCTGAGCATGGAAAAGAGCTGGAACAACAAAGCATGGTTCATGGTGCTGCCGGTTCTGGTGCTGGTCGCCTTTTCCGCCGTCATTCCGCTGATGACCGTTGTGAATTATTCGGTGCAGGATACGTTCGGCAACAACCAGTTCTTCTGGGCCGGAACGCAATGGTTCGAGGAAATTCTGGCATCGGCCCGGTTCTGGGATGCGCTGGGGCGCAACCTGCTGTTCTCCGGCATCATCCTGGCGATTGAAATTCCGCTCGGCATTTTCATTGCGCTCAAAATGCCAAAATCCGGCATCGGCGTGCCGGTCTGCCTCGTGACGATGGCGCTGCCGCTTCTGGTGCCGTGGAATGTCGTCGGCACGATCTGGCAGGTGTTCGGGCGCAGCGATATCGGGCTGCTCGGTTATTATGCCAATCAGCTCGGGCTTGATTACAACTACGTCAATGATCCGCTCGATGCGTGGATCACGGTCGTTATCATGGATGTCTGGCACTGGACGAGCCTTGTCGTGCTGCTGTGCTACGCCAGCCTCGTTTCCATTCCGGATGCCTATTATCAGGCGGCAAGGATCGATGGCGCATCGCGTTTCGCCGTGTTCCGATTCATCCAGCTGCCAAAGATGAAGCGCGTGCTGCTGATCGCGTTCCTGCTGCGCTTCATGGACAGCTTCATGATCTATACCGAGCCCTTCGTCGTGACTGGCGGCGGTCCGGGTAACTCCACCACCTTCCTGTCCATCGATCTCGTGAAGATGGCGCTCGGCCAGTTTGACCTTGGCCCTGCAGCAGCCATGTCGCTGATCTACTTCCTCATCATCCTGCTGTTGTCCTGGGTGTTCTACACCGTGATGACCAGCCACGACGCGGAGACTTGAGACATGAGCGCCTCTGATGTCACCACAAGCGTGGAACGGATGGGAAATTCGCCTGCCAAAGCCGCCTCGGCGGGATTGTCCGGCCTTGCCGCACGGTCGCGCCGCCGCCATGGGCCATCGCGTTTTTCCTGGCTGGTTCCGACCATCTACATCATTCTTCTGCTCGTGCCGATCTATTGGCTCGTCAATATGAGCTTCAAGACGAATGCGGAAATTGTGTCGTCCATGACGCTTTATCCGCACCAGCCGACGCTGCAGAACTACCGGACGATCTTCACGGATTCCTCCTGGTATTCGGGTTATATCAACTCGATCATCTACGTCGTCATGAATATGGTGATCTCGGTTGCTGCAGCACTACCGGCGGCCTATGCCTTCTCGCGGTATAGGTTTCTGGGCGACAAGCACCTGTTCTTCTGGCTGTTGACCAACCGCATGGCGCCGCCCGCCGTTTTCGCGCTGCCCTTCTTCCAGCTCTATTCGGCATTCGGCCTGATCGATACGCATATCGCTGTGGCGCTGGCGCATTGCCTGTTCAACGTGCCGCTGGCGGTGTGGATTCTTGAAGGCTTCATGTCCGGCGTGCCGAAGGAGATCGACGAGACCGCCTATATTGACGGCTACTCCTTCCCGAAATTCTTCGTGAAGATTTTCATGCCGCTCATCGCGTCCGGCATCGGTGTCGCCTGTTTCTTCAGCTTCATGTTCTCGTGGGTTGAACTTCTGATCGCCCGCACGCTGACGACCACGGACGCCAAGCCGATTGCCGCGACGATGACGCGTACCGTTTCGGCCGCTGGTATGGACTGGGGCCTGCTGGCCGCTGCCGGTGTGCTGACGCTCATTCCGGGCGCGCTGGTGATCTGGTTCGTGCGCAATTACATCGCCAAGGGCTTTGCGCTGGGGAGGGTTTGACCATGATGAAGATACCCGATTTTTCCTGGATGGCATGGACCTGGGCGACGGCCGCGTTTTTCTGCGCCATCGCCGTGCTGCTGGTCGGCATGTGGTTCTGGGAATATTTTTCGCCCGGCGGCAATCCCCGCTTCGGCCTCTTGCGCTTTGAGACGACGCGCGGCGACCGGCTGTTCATCTCGCTGCTTGGCAGCGCCTTCATTCATCTCGCATGGCTCGGGCTGGTCGGCCCGAACCTGTGGTGGGCTCTCGCTCTGTCCGTGGTCTACGCCATCGGCGTTTTCCGTTTCGTCTAGAGCAGAAAGAACGGTGCGGCGGAGGAAAACCGCACTGGAGGACTTCATGCAATCGCAACCCCTGGGAGGACTGATATGCGACGGCATCTGATGACGACGACAGCAGCCATGCTGCTGGCAATGACGGGTTCCGCTTTCGCCGGAATGGAGGAAGCAAAGCAGTTTCTGGACAAGGAAATCGGCGATATGTCGTCGCTTTCCCGTGGCGATCAGGAAAAGGAACTGCAATGGTTTATCGATGCCGCGAAACCTTTCGCAGGCATGGACATCAAGGTCGTTTCCGAATCCCTGACCACGCATGAATATGAATCCAAGGTTCTGGCACCGGCCTTTACCGCCATCACCGGCATCAAGGTCACACATGACATCATCCAGGAAGGTGACGTCGTTGAAAAAATCCAGACCCAGATGCAGACTGGCCAGAACCTTTATGATGGCTGGGTCAATGACAGTGACCTTATCGGCACGCATTGGCGCTACCAGCAGGTGCGCAACCTGACCGACTTCATGGCCAATGAGGGCAAGGACGTCACCAATCCCGGCCTCGACCTCAAGGATTTCATCGGTAGTGCATTCACCACGGCGCCGGACAAGAAGCTCTACCAGCTTCCCGACCAGCAGTTCGCGAACCTCTACTGGTTCCGTTACGACTGGTTCAACGACGACAAGAACAAAGCCGATTTCAAGGCCAAATACGGTTACGACCTCGGCGTTCCGGTCAACTGGTCGGCCTATGAGGATATCGCCGAATTCTTCACCGGTCGCGATGTCGGCGGCAAGAAGGTCTTCGGCCATATGGACTACGGCAAGAAAGACCCGTCACTCGGCTGGCGCTTCACCGACGCCTGGCTTTCCATGGCGGGTAACGGCGACAAGGGCCTGCCGAACGGCCTGCCGGTCGATGAATGGGGCATCAAGGTCAACGACAAGTCGCAGCCGGTCGGTTCCTGCGTGGCGCGCGGTGGTGATACCAACGGTCCGGCTTCAGTCTATTCCATCGAGAAATATCTCGAATGGCTGAAGAAATATGCGCCACCGGAAGCCCAGGGTATGACCTTCTCTGAATCCGGTCCGGTGCCGGCGCAGGGCAACATTGCCCAGCAGATCTTCTGGTACACGGCCTTCACCGCCGATATGGCCAAGCCCGGCCTGCCCGTCGTGAACGAGGACGGTTCGCCGAAATGGCGCGTCGCACCCTCGCCGCATGGCGTCTACTGGAAGGACGGCATGAAGCTCGGTTATCAGGATGTGGGTTCGTGGACATTGATGAAATCCACCCCCGACGACCGCGCCAAGGCCGCTTGGCTTTATGCGCAGTTCGTGACCTCCAAGACGGTGGATGTGAAGAAGAGCCATGTGGGTCTCACCTTCATTCGTGACAGCACGATCCATCACCAGAGCTTCACGGACCGGGCCTCCAAGCTCGGGGGCCTCATCGAGTTCTATCGCTCGCCGGCCCGCGTGCAATGGTCGCCGACCGGCACCAACGTTCCCGATTATCCGAAGCTGGCACAGCTGTGGTGGCAGGCAATCGGCGATGCGTCGTCGGGTGCTAAGACCGCTCAGGCGGCAATGGACTCTCTCTGCGCCGAGCAGGAAAAGGTCATGGCCCGTATCGAGCGCGCCGGTGTGCAGGGCGATATCGGCCCGAAACTGGCGGAAGAGCACGATATCGACTACTGGAACAAGGACGCCGTTTCGAAGGGCAATCTGGCGCCGCAGCTGAAGATTGCCAACGAAAAGGAAAAGCCGGTCACCGTCAATTACGACGAACTGGTCAAAAGCTGGCAGAAGTAATTTCTGCATGAAATCTTAAACCGGGGCGGCTTTGCCGCCCCGTCATTGCGTCTGAAAGGGAGTTACATAATGGGCGGTTATATTCTGGCGATCGATCAGGGAACGACATCGACACGGTCGATGGTCTTTGATCGCGACATGCGGGTGATCGGTGTCGGACAGCGAGAATTTCCGCAACATTTCCCGGCCTCGGGCTGGGTGGAACATGATGCCGAGGATATCTGGAAAAGCGTGCTCGAAACCATTCGGCTCGCGCTTGCCGATGCCGGTATCGCCGCTTCCGACATCGAAGCGATCGGCATTACCAACCAGCGTGAAACGACTGTGCTCTGGGACCGCAACACGGGTGAGGCCGTGCACCGGGCCGTGGTCTGGCAGGATCGCCGCGCCGCGCCCATCTGCGAGGATCTGAAGCGGCGGGGACTGGAGCCGCTCTTTTCGAAAAAGACCGGCCTGCTGCTCGACCCGTATTTTTCCGGCACCAAACTCAAATGGCTTCTGGATAGCGTCAGCGGCCTTCGCGAAAAGGCGGTGAAAGGGGAAATATGCTTCGGCACGGTCGATAGTTTCCTGATCTATCGCCTCACCGGCGGTCGTCGCCATGTGACCGACGCGACCAATGCCTCGCGAACGCTGATCTATAATATTGAAGACAACGCCTGGGATGACGAATTGCTGTCGATCCTCGATATTCCCCGCGCCATGTTGCCGGAGGTGCTGGATTGCGCCGCCGATTTCGGCGTGACCGACAAGTCGCTTCTGGGTGCGGAAATCCCGATCCTCGGTGTGGCGGGCGATCAGCAGGCGGCTGTGATCGGTAATGCTTGCTTCGAACCCGGCATGATGAAATCGACTTACGGCACCGGCTGCTTCGCGCTTCTCAATACCGGCACCGATCGCGTCGCTTCCACCAACCGGCTACTGACGACGATTGCTTACCGTCTCGATAGTGTGACGACCTATGCGCTTGAAGGCTCGATCTTCATTGCCGGAGCCGCCGTGCAATGGCTGCGGGATGAACTCGGTTTCATCTCGGTCGCCTCCGAAGTCAGTGCGCTTGCCGAAAAGGCCGATCCCAATCAGCGGGTCTATCTGGTGCCGGCTTTCACCGGCCTCGGCGCGCCCTACTGGGATGCAGAGGCGCGGGGCGCGATTTTCGGCCTGACGCGCGGCACAGGACCTGCGGAATTCGCGCGTGCGGCGCTGGAAAGCGTTGCCTATCAGACTTTTGATCTGCTGGACGCCATGCGCAAGGACTGGGCGGGTGACAATGGCAAGACGGTGCTGAGGGTCGATGGCGGTATGGTTGCCTCCGATTGGACGATGCAGCGGTTGGCCGATGTTCTTGCCGCACCGGTGGACCGGCCGGTCTTTCTGGAAACGACTATTCTGGGTGCGGCATGGCTCGCAGCATCGCGTGCCGGTATCTGGCCGGATCGTGAAGCCTTTGCAGCTCATTGGAAACGCGACCGTCGTTTCAATCCCGATATGGACGAGACAGAACGGAAAAATGCCATCGCCGGCTGGCGGGATAGTGTCGGTCGCTGCCTGTCGCGGCGGGAAGGCTGACAGAATTTAAACGAAACTGCCCGGTGCGATGCTCTTGCTGGAAACGAGATCGGAAAGGGCGCGCACCAGTTTTGTGTCGGTGCCCTTGCTGGGCTGAAGCACGAATTCAACGTCTTCAAGCGCCGGCAGCACATCCGCCGCAATCTCCTTGAGACCGGCGGGCGCCATGCTGCGCGGTTGCACCAGAATGCCCATGCCCGCTCTTGCAGCAGCAGTCAGTCCACTAAGGCTGCCGCAGGTGCAGACGATGCGCCAGGCGAGACCGGCACGGTCCAACGCTTCCTGCGCCGCCTTTCTGGTAATGCTAGGCGGTGGAAAGGCGATCAGCGGCAGGGCGTCCGGCTGGTTCAGCATCCGCTCCGGGTCGCGCGCCAGCCACACCAGCGGTTCGCGATAGAGGAAGTGTCCAAGCTTGTCGCCAAGACGGCGTTTCGCCAGCACCACATCCAGTTCGCCATTGTCTTGCATCTGGTAAAGCACGCCGCTCAGCGAAACCGTCAGTTCCAAATCCACCAGAGGATAAAGACGGATGAATTCTTCCAGAATAGCCGTCAACCGACTGGCGACGAAATCTTCGGATACGCCGAGTCTGAGCCGTCCGCGCAGGCGGCTTTCGCTGAAGAGCGAGGAGACCTTGCTGTCGATGTCAAGCATATTGCGGGCATAACCCAGCAGCGCTTCGCCCTCGCCGGTCAGTTTTACCTGATGGGTGCTGCGCGCAATCAGCCGACGACCAAGTGAGGCCTCCAGCCGTTGAATATGCTGGCTGACGGTGGATTGGCCAACGCCCAGTCGCTCGGCAGCCAGCGTGAAGCTGCCGGTTTGCTGAAGCATGACGAAGCTGGCAAGATGTTGAAGGTTCAGCATTATCTCAAATCATGATAACTGTTAGTCTTTGCATTCGAATTCATGATTAGCGATAGTGGCTGACATTTCAAGCAAAACCGATGCCGGAAAGATTTTCCCATGACCCGCTTCCTGCCTGACCGCTTCACCATGATGCTGGTTGCCACCGTGATTTTGGCTTCCTTTTTGCCCATCAGCGGAGAGCCGGCGGAATATTTCGGGTTGGCGACGAAGCTGGCGATTGCGCTTCTGTTCTTCCTGCATGGTGCGCGGCTGTCGCGGGATGTGGTGATTGCCGGCATCCTGCACTGGCGTCTGCACTTGGCGATCCTGCTCGTCACTTTCGGCCTTTTCCCGTTGCTGGGCGTGGCGATCGGTTTCATTCCAGAAAGCATTCTGCCGGCACCGCTTTATATGGGCGTGTTGTTTCTCTGTGTCCTGCCATCCACCGTGCAGTCTTCCATCGCTTTCACCTCGATGGCGGGCGGAAATGTACCGGCGGCGATCTGTTCGGCTTCGGCATCGAATATTTTCGGCATGTTCCTGACGCCATTGCTGGTTGGCCTGCTGTTTACGGTCGGCGGCCATGGCAACGGGTTTTCGCTGGACGCGTTCCTGCAAATCTTCCTGCAGCTGTTGTTGCCTTTCATCGTCGGTCAGGTGTTGCAGCCGTGGATTGGCGGCTGGATCCGGGCGCGCAAGAAACTGCTGTCTCCCGTCGATCGCGGCTCCATTCTGATGGTTGTCTATCTCGCCTTCTCCGATGCGGTCATCGAGGGCATATGGCACACGTTTTCGCTCAGGGACATCGGGGTGGTCATCGTCATCAACATTCTGCTTCTGGCGCTTGTCCTCTGCGTGACGATGTTCGGCAGCCGGGCGCTTGGTTTCAACAAGGCGGATGAAATCACCATCACCTTCTGCGGGTCCAAGAAGAGCCTTGCCAGTGGCGTGCCCATGGCGGGTGCGATCTTTGCCGGCCAGAGCATTGGTGCAATCGTTCTGCCAATCATGCTTTTCCATCAGATTCAGCTGATGGTCTGCGCCGTGCTGGCCCAGCGTTATGCCCGCAAGGCCCACGAAAAGGCAGCGACTACAGAAACGGCTGCCGCAGAAGGCGTGGTGGCACCCACCCGCTGACACGAAAATTTCTGCAAACAAAAACGGCCCCGTGAAGGGGCCGTTCCTGTTGCATGTCAGGATAGTCTAGTTGACCTGAGCCGGCGTGATCTGGGCTTCGATCGTCTTCGGCGCATCGGCGCTGTCGGACGAGATCGCGATGCGGCGCGGCTTCATGGCTTCCGGAATATTGCGGACGAGATCGATGTGGAGCAGGCCGTTCTTTAAGGAAGCGGTCTGGACTTCGACATGGTCGGCAAGCTGGAAGCGGCGTTCGAAAGCGCGCGTGGCGATGCCGCGATACAGGAACTCGCCTTCGGATGACTTCTCGTCCCCGGACTTCTCAGCCTTCACCGTCAGCGCATTGGCGCGGGATTCAATGCTGAGTTCGGTCTCATCGAAACCGGCAACAGCCATGGTGATACGATAGGTGTTTTCGCCCGTCCGCTCGATATTGTAGGGCGGATAGGACTGGGCCTGTTCGGGCTGGCCGAGGCCGTCAAGCATCGAAAAAAGACGGTCGAAGCCGACGGTGGAGCGATAAAGGGGAGAAAAATCGACGTGACGCATGGTGTCCTCCTTAAGAAGCGACTGTTTGCGGTTAAATCCGGCGTCCCGTTCTGGCGACGACCGGACATAGGGCGCGGCCCCGTTCTGGCGACCGCATGAAGGAGATGGGAATGGCTTGAGCCTGCGTCAAGGGGTGGTCACAACATGAACCATGGCTGAACATCCGGTTCCGGCATCATTCAGTTTGAGCGCCATAAAACTTCGGTCATCGGAGACATTCTCCGTGGACAGAAGCAATAACGTCCCTTCTTCTTCTGTCTTACTCGCCGGAACCGCGACTGCTTTAACCGACGGTTCCGGCAATTTTTTCTTTGACCTTCTGTCGCCGCCGACCTATCCGAAAAGAGTTGAAAAGCCGGAAAAGACCGATGATCGAAGCCACATTGCGCGCCAGCGAAGACAACCCGGTTCCCGGCAACCATACCGTCGGATATTTTGCCGGCCATGGCGGCAAACAGCTTCGATATGCGATCTTTCGCGCCAGCCGCCATATTGCCCGCGGAACGGTGGTTCTGCTGCATGGCCGCAACGAATGTATCGAGAAATATTTCGAAACGGTTGCCGATCTGACGGCCATGGGTTTCTGGGTCGCGACCTTTGACACACGCGGGCAGGGCGGTTCTGAACGGCTGTTGAAAAGGCCGGGCGCCGGGCATGTTCGGCGCTTTTCCGACTATCAGCGCGATATCAGCCTGTTTCTCGAGCAGGTGGTGTTGCCGGATACGCGGCTGCCATTCTTCATGATAGCGCATTCCACCGGCGCGCTTGCAGCGCTTGCGGCGGCACCCGACCTGTCTAACCGGATAGACCGCCTCGCGCTTTGCTCGCCATTCATCGAACTGGACAGCCAGCAATCCATTCCCGCGCCCGTCATCCGGCTTGTTTCGACGGTCTTAAGTCTCATCGGCCTGGGAAGAGTTCAGCTCGGCAAGGATCAGCGTGAGCGGGATTTCGACGGCAATCCGCTGACCTCGGATGCGAAGCGGTTTGCGCGAAATCTGTCGCTGCACCGGCAATTTCCGGAACTGTTCATCGGTGCGCCGACGGCGCGCTGGGTCTATGAAGCGTTGAAGGCCATGGCGCGGGTGACCCGTCAGGACCATCTGACTAACATCACCATTCCGACCCTCATCCTGGCGCCGATGCTGGATACGATTACGCCCTATAAGGCGCAGGAAGAGCTCTCACGCAATTTCCGTGCGGCGCAGCTTCTTCCCGTCACCGGCGCGCGCCATGAACTGCTGCATGAGCGCGACGTTTTCCGCAAACAGGCGCTGGCGGCCATCGACGCGTTTTTCGCGCCGGAGTGATGCGGCCGCCAAAGCGGAAAAACTATAGTTTCGAGAGAATGGCGAGCGCCTGTTCGTGCACGGCCCTGGAGCCGGCTGCCAGAATGCGTCCGCCATTTTCCGGGCGCCCGCCATCCCAGGTGGTCATGATGCCGCCGGCCTGTTCGACCACCGGGATCAATGCCCCGACATCATAGGGTTTCAGACCGGATTCGATCACCAGATCGACGTGACCGGCCGCGAGCAGACAATAGGCGTAACAATCCACGCCGTAGCGGAATAGGCGGACCTGCTCCTCCACCTTTTCATAGAGGGGCTTTTCTTCTGCGGTGAAAATATGGGGGGTAGTCGTGAACAGCACTGCATCCGACAGTGAAGCGCAGTCACGCGTACGGATTTTCCGCTCGCCATCGGGGCCGAAATACCAGGCGCTCTCACCATCAGCGAAATAACGTTCTTTCGTGAAGGGCTGGTCCATGATGCCCATCGTGGCGCGGCCGGTCGACTGGAAGCCGATCAACGTACCCCAGACCGGCACGCCGGAAATGAAGGCACGGGTGCCGTCGATCGGATCGATAACCCAGATATGGTCGCGATCAAGGCCGACATTGCCATGTTCTTCGCCAAGAATGCCGTGCTGCGGGAAGCGCGCTTCTATGAGGGCGCGAATGGCAGTCTCTGCTGCCTGATCGCCTTCCGTCACCGGATCATAGCCACCATCCTGCTTGTTGGTGACGGCAATGCCCGTGCGAAAGCGGGGAAGCGTTTCAGCGCTGGCTGCATCGGCAAGTTTGAAGAAGAAATCCCGGTCGGGCAGCATGCGAAACCTCATTGCCTGGATGGTGGAGCCTGAATGAATTGGCGTGAATTGCGTGGCGAAATGCATAGACCGGAATCACATCCGCCGTCCACTCGTATGGGTGCGGGAGCCGGTGTTTCCATATTTTCGGCAGAAGTCTAAAAAATAGGCATAAAATAAAATGATTGACAATTGTGCAGATACTGCGTAGCGTGACCCTGCAGTCTTTGACTGTAAATACCCTCCTTGGGTGTTTCCTCCCTAGACTTGACCGCGCCAAAAGCGCGGTTTTTTTTGCCCGGCACACGGCCAGGCGGTCTGGTATAAAGATTTGAAATATCAGGGATTTGACGCGTTATTCGGCGGCGAGCGAGGTTTCGATCGCGTATTCTGAAACGAAAGCGCCGAGCTGGCGCATGAAGATTTCCAGCGATGCCTGAATGGCCGGAAAATCGGCTTTCTTCGAAAGCGTCTTTTCATCGACGTAAAGCGACCGATTGACCTCGATCTGCAGCGCGTGGAGGGAGCGAATGGGCCGCCCATAATGTTCGGTGATGAAGCCGCCGGCATACGGTTTGTTGCAGACCGCGATGAAGCCCAGCTCCTCAAGGAAATGCAGGGCGGCGCGGGAAACTTCCTGGGATGCGCTGGTGCCGTAGCGATCACCGATGATCACATCCGGTCGGAGGTTTGAGCCGGCGACGCGGATATTACCGGGCATGGAATGGCAATCAATCAGCACTGCCATGCCGAAATTGGCATGGGTGCGTGAAAGCAGCCGGCGCAGGCAGGCGTGATAGGGTTTATAGATTGTCTCGATCCGCGATAGTGCCTCATCGACCGGCAGGCGGTGAGCATAGATATCCATATTTTCGGCGACGATGCGCGGCACCGTGCCCAGGCCGCCGGCAACCCGCATCGAGCCGATATTGGCATAAGGCGGCAGGGTGCCTTCGAACATGCGCGGATCGAGCTCGTAGGGCTCGCGATTGACGTCGAGATAGGCGCGGGGAAAATTCGCTTTCAGAAGCGGCGCGCCGATCTCAGGGGCGGCGGCGAAAAGCTCATCGACGAAATGATCTTCCGAGCGGCGAATCTCATGCGAATCCAGCCGCGCCGATTCGAGGAAGGAAATGGGATAACAGCGGCCGCTATGGGGTGAATTATAGACGAATGGCAGGGTTTGAACGGCAGGCTCCGTTACTTCAAACAACTCATATTCGCCCGTTACCCAGTCCATTCAGACCCATTTACCATGTCACAAACTATCAGGATGTTCATGTTGCCAGTTACCGTGCGGCAAGTCCATACTATCGCCAAAGCAGCGCTATACCGATTCACGTGTTCACAGGATATTTACCGTGAAAATCCTATAATCGGGCTAGGGTATTCCAAACATTGAGCAGTTACGGTCACTTAACCATGAATCAAAAAATTCTTCTTGCTGAAGACGACAACGATATGCGCCGCTTCCTCGTCAAGGCGCTGGAAAAAGCCGGTTACAAGGTTTCTTCCTTCGACAATGGCGCAAGCGCTTACGACCGGCTTCGCGAAGAGCCTTTTTCGCTGCTGCTGACCGATATCGTCATGCCTGAAATGGATGGCATAGAACTTGCGCGACGCGCGACCGAACTCGACCCGGACCTGAAAGTCATGTTCATCACCGGCTTTGCCGCGGTCGCGCTGAACGCCGATTCGAAGGCCCCGAAGGACGCCAAGGTGCTTTCCAAGCCATTCCACTTGCGCGATCTGGTGGATGAGGTCAACAAACTCCTTGTGGCGTAAGGCCTCATAAAAAACCTTCACAAAACCGAAAAAAAGCAGTTGACGCACGAACAGGTTTTGTGGTCTATCCGCCGCCAACGGAGGGCGTGTAGCTCAGCGGGAGAGCACTACGTTGACATCGTAGGGGTCACAGGTTCAATCCCTGTCACGCCCACCATCCGAATTCATAAAAAGGGTTTCTGAGTGATCAGAAACCCTTTTTTCGTTTCTGGCTTGCGTCAGGGCAATCTCCCCCCACCCTCTCCGCGAGAGGCTTTCATGACGTCTCAAAGCGTTAAAATTCCCAAGCGGCCGATTGCCCCGTTCGGACCTTACCCCCAGCTTCGTCCGATGACATTCATGTGGTTCGCAATAAATTTCACAGTACAAAATAAAATTCAAACCGCATTGACGCCCACTCGGTTTCCAGATATCTCAATGCCCATGCAATAAATTACACAGTTCAAAATTTATTGCGGACTAGCTCATTGTCCTTGGGAGGGGAATATGTTGGCTTTTCTGAAATCGACCGTTGCCGCGGGTGTTTTTGCCGTGGCGATTTCCGCTGGCGTGGCTTCACCGGCCGCCGCCGCGGGCAAGTTTGCCTGCGAACCGGGTGAGACCTATGTGATGAACGTCATGGTTTCCAGCCACCCCTATTGGGTGCCGGTCTTTGAAGGGTTCAAGCAGGCGGCCATGGCGCTTGGCTGTGAGGCGGTTTTCACCGGCACGCCCGAATATGACATCACCAAGCAGATCGCGTCCTTCGAGCAGGAACTGGTGAAAAAACCGAAAGGCATTTTGCTGCATCCGATGCAGGCCGATCCCTTCATTGAACCGATCAACAAGGCCATTGCCTCAGGTGTGTCGGTAACGACCTTCGCGGCTGACTCTCCGAAGTCGAAGCGCACCGCCTATATCACCTCGGACAATGTTGCCGAGGCGAAATTCGCGGCTGACGAAATCGTCAAGAAGATCGGCGAAAAAGGCGAATATGCGGTTCTGGAAAATCCGGGCCAGAGCAACCACGATCTGCGCGTCACTGCCCTCATCGATTATATGGGGCGTACCTATCCGCAGATGAAACTGGTTGGCCGCCAGGCGACCAATCAGGATTCGAACCTCGCCTATCAGGCAACCGGCGCATTGTTACAGGCCAACCCCAATCTGGGCGCCCTGTGGATTCCCGAGGCCGGTTCGGCCGAAGGCGCGACGGCCGCTGTTCTGGAGGCAAAGAAGAAGGTCCTGATCCTGCACGCGGACATCACGCCTGCGACGCTCGAGCATATCAAGCAGGGCAATATCTACATGTCCATCAACCCCAATCAGGGCGTTCAGGGCTTCATGGGTTTCATGAACACCTTTCTGGGTGCCCATTCGGATCTGATCGACCCGTTCAACGATTATAAGGTGTCGGGCTTCAACCCGATGCAGGTTCCGTCGATGGACAATGGTTTTGCCGTGATCACCAAGGCGAACGCCGCTTCCTTTGATCTCAACGACTATATGAAGGGGCGCTGACGCGTCGCCCTTGAACCGGCGGGGTTTGAGCCTCGCCGGTTAAATGGGAAGCAGCTTCGGGAGGACGTTATGGGCGAGGTCATCCTCAGCATGACGAATATTCATAAGGCGTTCGGCCCCGTGCGGGCGTTGCGCAGTGCCGCACTCGAATTGCGGCGTGGTGAAATCCACGCGCTGGCGGGTGAAAACGGTGCCGGCAAGTCGACGCTCATGCATATTATCGATGGCATTCTGCAGCCGGATGGCGGCGAGATCCTGCTGGACGGCAAACCGGTGCGGATATCTTCGCCCAATGCGGCGAACCGGCTCGGCATCGGTTTTGTCCATCAGGAGATCGCCCTTTGCCCGGAAATTTCGGTTGCCGAGAATATGTTCATGTCGGAGACCGGCCAAAGCCGTTCCTTGTTCATGAATTATCGCGATCTCGGCAAGCGGGCCGCAGCCATCCTGCGGGAAATCGGCGATATCGACCCCGCCAGCCGCGCCGGCGATCTGTCGATCTCGCAACAGCAGATAGTCGAAATCGCCAAGGCGCTGACGCTGGATTGCCGTATCCTGATACTCGACGAGCCGACGGCGGCCTTGACCGAAACCGAAGCCCAGACGCTTTTCCGGATCATGCACCGGCTGGCGGAACGCGGGATTGCGATCATCTATATCTCGCATCGGATGGCGGAGATTTTTGAACATTGCGACCGCATCACGGTGATGCGCGATGGCTGCCACATCAAGACGGCGAATATCGCGGAGATTTCCCCGGAAGAGGTCGTCAACAGCATGGTCGGGCGGGTTCTCGACAAGCTTTATCCGCCGAAACTTTCGGAAGATGAAAAGTCGGACAATGTCATTCTTTCTGTTCGGGGATTGAACGAAGGAAAGCGCGTTTTCGATGTCGATTTCGATCTGCGTCGCGGTGAAATTCTCGGTCTTGCCGGTCTGATCGGCGCGGGCCGAAGCGAGATCGCACGGGCAGTCTGCCGGCTGGAAGGGAAGCCCAGAGGCGAAGTTGCGCTGCGCGGCCGGCCGTTGAAGCTGAAGGATTATCGCGACAGCATCCGCGAGGGACTGGTCTATCTGTCCGAGGATCGCAAGGGCGACGGGCTGTTCCTCAATATGTCCATTGCCGAAAATGTCTCGGCGCTCGATGTCGGGAGGATATCGAACGGCATGGGCTTCATCGAGCGGCGCAGGGAAATGAAGCGCGCCGATGAGCTGGGCAAGCGGCTGAAATTGCGAGCGAACAGCGTCGGCGACGCGGTCTCGACCTTGAGCGGCGGCAACCAGCAGAAGGTGGCTCTGGCGAAGATGCTGTCGGTGGAACCCGAGGTCATCTTTCTGGATGAGCCGACGCGGGGGGTGGATGTGGGCGCAAAGGCTGAAATCCACCGCCAGATACGGGAACTGGCGCGCGAAGGCGTCGGAGTGGTGGTCATATCCTCAGAACTGCCGGAACTCATCGGCGTCAGTGATCGCGTGCTGGTCGTGCGCGAAGGGCGCATTGCCGGTGAGGTGGAGGGAGAGGACATGACGGAGGAGAAGATCATGCAGCTTGCATCGATCAATATTGTGCATAGCCCGGCCGGGGCCTGAGGGAGCGGGAAAATGGCAACATCGGAAACACCTTCAAGCCTTGCCGAGACGGCGGTTCGCCGTACTGCATGGTGGGAGCCGGCGCTGAAAGCGCGGGAAACCGGGCTGATCGTCATCATCCTCGCGCTTTTTGCGGTGATGTCGTTCATATCGCCGTATTTTTTGACCGTGGACAATCTGCGGGCCATGGCCATGGTTTTCGCCATCGAAAGCATCGTCGTGGTTGGCATGACGATCCTGTTGATCTCTGGTGGCATCGATCTCTCGGTCGGTTCCGTCACGGCACTTGCCATGGTTGCGGCCGGCTGGCTATTCCTCAACGGTGTCGATCCCTGGGTGGCCGCCGGGCTGGCGATCTGCCTGACGACATTGGTCGGCATGGCCATGGGCTTCCTGACGACGGTGATCGGCCTGCATCATTTCATCGTGTCGCTGGGCGTCATGGTGATTGCTCGCGGCGCCTGCCTGCTGGCAACGGGCGGTCGTCCGCTCGGCCTCTTTTCCCTGCCGCCGGAGTTTAAGTTCATCGGCCAGGGTGCGCTCGGCGGCATTCCGCTGGTGCTGATCATCTTCGCGGTGGTGGTCGTTTCGTTCGATCTATTGCTGCGACGCACGACCGCGTTCCGCAAGGTGTTCTATACGGGCAGCAATCCCAAGGCGGCGGCCTATTCCGGCATCCGCGTCGGCCGGGTGGTATTCGCCACCACCACATTGTGTTCGATGCTGGCCGGCGTTGCAGGTGTGATCTACATGGCTCGCTTCGGGTCTGCCCAGCCGAGCTTCGGCATCGGCATGGAACTCAACGTGATTGCCGCGGCGGTCATCGGCGGCGCCAGCCTTTCGGGCGGCTCCGGCACCATTCTTGGCGCAATCCTCGGGGCGATCCTTTTGTCGGTCGTTTCAAGCTCGCTTGCCTTGCTCAATGTGTCTGTCTACTGGCAGGACATCATCAGGGGCAGCATATTGCTGACGGCGGTTCTGTTCGACCACTATCTGGTCAGGCGTCGCCGCTGAGCGCCCATCGAGCGCGCATTGAACGCCCGAAGGTAACTGGAGAAAGACGATCATGCTGGATATCAAGGACGACTTCGATCAACAGAGACAGGTATATTCCGTCCTGGTGCTGCATTTCATCGAGGGTGTAAAACAGTCGGAGATCGCCGAGCGGCTCAATCTTTCCCATACCAAGGTAAACCGCATGATTGCTGCGGGCCGCAAGGCCGGCATGGTGAAGATCACCATCGCCAGCCCCTATCAGCGGTTGGTGGACCTTGAAAACGAGATCACCCGCCGTTTCGGTCTCAGGCAATCGGTGGTGACGCCGACCGTTTCCGACAATCCCGAAACCGCGCTGCAGATGGTCGGGCGGGTGGCCGCCAATCACTTGCTGGAGACGATCCGGGATGGCGACGTGATCGCGATTACCGGTGGCAAGGCGGTAAGCGCGGTTGTCGACAATCTGGAGGCGGAGCGCCGTTTCGATGTGCGGGTAGTGCCGCTGACCGGCGGTGTGCAGGGCAAGCATTATACGGATGTCAATCATCTCGCCACGCAGCTGGCGGAAAAGCTTGGCGGCAGCGCGTCGCTTCTGCATGCGCCGTTGTTTGCCGAGGACGAGGAACAGCGCGATCTCCTGATGAATGTCGCATCAATCCGCGAAGTGTTTGATCTGGCACGGCAGGCGCAGGTGGCGCTGGTCGGCATCGGTTCGGTGGAGGCGCCGGGTTCCGGTTATTACGATCTTCTGCCGGATGTGGCCCGTGGTGGGCAGGCGCTGGTGGATGCGGGCATTGCCGGGGAATTCCTCGCCCACCTCACCATGGCGGACGGGCAGCTGGCGCGCATCGATCTCAACTCGCGCGTGGTGGCGCTGGACCCCGGGCAGCTTGCCCGGTGCCCGAACATCATTGGTGTGGCGGCAGGCGCCATCAAGGCAGGACCGGTGGCAGCCACGCTTGCCGGCCGATATCTGACCTCGCTCGTCGTGGACGAGGCTATCGCCGGCTATTTACTGGATCAGGAAGAAGGGGAAATTTCGTGACGGACAATTCCATATTGACCCGGACGATTGGCGGCAGCAGCATCAACGCTTCAGTTGTGGGGCTCGGCACCTGGGCCATCGGCGGCTGGATGTGGGGCGGTACTGATGAGCGGCAATCCATCGCCGCCATTCAAGCGTCCATCGATGCCGGCATTTCCCTCATCGATACCGCACCGGCCTATGGCATGGGGCTTGCGGAAACCATCGTCGGCAAGGCGATTGCCGGTCGGCGCGACAAGGTGGTGCTTGTCACCAAATGCGGGCTCGTCTGGCATGTGAATGAGGGCGCTTATTTCTTCCATCAGGATGGCAAGCCTGTTCACCGTTATCTCGGCTCGGCGTCGATCCGGCATGAGGTTGAAGAGAGCCTGAAGCGGCTCGGAACCGATTATATCGACCACTACGTCACCCATTGGCAGGACGCGACGACCCCGATTGCCGAGACGGTTGAGGCCCTGGTGCGGCTTAAGGAGGAGGGGAAGATACGCTCGATCGGAGCAAGCAATGTCTCGCCCGACGATCTTGAGGCCTATATCGCCACCGGTGCGCTCGATGCCATTCAGGAAGAATATTCCATGGTGAAGCGGGATATCGAGACGACGCTCCTGCCGCTTTGCCGAAAGAACGCCGTTTCCGTGCTCAGCTATTCGTCGCTGGCGCTCGGTCTGTTGTCGGGCAAGGTCGGACCTGAGCGGGTATTTGCAGAGGATGATCAACGCCATGGCAATCCCCGTTTCAGCCAGTCGAACCGTCAGAAGATCGCGCAGTTGATGGGTGTGCTGGAACCGGTGGCGGCTGGGCACGGTGCCTCGGTGGCACAGGTGGTGATTGCCTGGACGATTGCCCAGCCAGGCATCACATTTTCGCTGTGCGGTGCACGTGACCCGGCTCAGGCGGTTGAAAATGCCGCGGCAGCCCGCCTGCGCCTCACGGACAGTGAAGTGGCCCTCATCAGCGCCGGCGTCGCCGAACATCTTGTGGGGCTTGATAGCTGAACACGTAGTCGGGACGGGTCTTCCGGCGAATAACACATAATTTTCGCCGCCTGTCTTTCCTGTCGCTTTAAACGGTCAACAACATTGGGACGCTGGTCATCAGCCAGTGAACGGTATTTCTATGCCCAGTTTTCGCGAGGACGCTCTGCGCCGCATCCGGCAAGATGGTGATTTCGATGCCGTCGTCATCGGCGGCGGCATCAACGGCATCGCCGCCTATCGCGATCTCGCATTGCAGGGGTTGCGGGTACTGCTGGTCGAGCGCAATGATTTTTCCTCCGGCTGCAGCGCCGCGCCCTCACGCATGATCCATGGCGGCCTTCGTTATCTCGAAAACGGCGAATTCGGCCTCGTGGCGGAATCGCTGCGGGAGCGCGATGCGCTGCTGACGCTCGCGCCGCACATGGTTCATCCGCTGCCAACGACGATTCCGATCTTCTCGACTTTCAGCGGGCTGTTCAATGCAGCGGCGACATTTTTCGGCTCCGGCGGCAAACCCGCAAGCCGGGGGGCGCTAGCCATCAAGGCGGGTCTCACGCTTTATGACTTTGTAACCCGTAAAAACCGCATTCTCCCCCGCCATGAGTTTCGCAGCGCCGGCAAGACGCTGCAGCATTGGCCGGGCCTGACACCTGATATCAGATATTCAGCGACCTATTACGATGCATGGATAAGCCAGCCTGAACGGCTTGCGCTGGAACTCCTCATCGATACCTCGACCGATGCACCGCAAAGCCTTGCGCTCAACTATGTGGAGCTGGTTCGCACCGGGGATGACTATCATCTTCGGGTGGAGGAAACGGAGGAAACCCTGCCTGTCCGGCCCCGGATCATCGTCAATGCGACGGGAGCTTGGATCGACGAGACGATCGGTGCGTTGGCGGAGGCTCCGACTGCGGAAAAGGCAAAGCCTACCGTTTCCGGCACCAAGGGATCACATTTGATCCTGGCGAATGAGGCGCTTCTCAAAGCCCTGAACGGGCATATGATTTTTTTCGAGAATGCCGATAACCGCGTCTGCATCCTCTTTCCCTATCTTGGCCGTGTTCTCGCGGGTTCGACCGATATCAAGGTGGATCGTCCTGAGAGGGTGCGATGTGAGCCGGAGGAGCGCGACTATATTCTCGATGCGATCCGACAGGTTTTTCCGGATATCGCCATCGACCATTCCGACATCGTCTTCAGTTTCAGCGGCATACGCCCGCTGCCGCGCAGCGATGCCGCCTTTACCGGGAGAATCTCCCGCAGCCATTTCGTTCACCGCGTCGCAGGCGATCCGCCGCAGCTTTGCATGATCGGTGGCAAGTGGACAACCTTCAGGGCTTTTGGCGAACAGGTGACCGACGAGGTTCTGGCCTTTCTCGGACGCAAGCGGCTGACCGGCACGATGGGTCGCCCAATCGGCGGCGGCAGGAATTTTCCAACCTGTGCCGGACGTCTGCCCGCCTTACTATCGGAGGAGTTTTCGATCGGCGGGGACCGGGCCGAACATCTGGCGTCGGCCTATGGTTCACGCGCGCTTGAAGTGATGGGCTTTTGCCGGGGCCGCCCGGATGACACGCCGCTTTGCGAAAAACTGCCCGTCACAGCTGCGGAAGTTATCTGGCTGATCCGTTCCGAACATGTCCGGCACCTGACCGATCTCATTCTGCGGCGAACCACGCTTGCCATAACCGGCCGCATCAACGCCGATCTGATCGACGCAGTCCTCGGCGTCACGGCACGCGAACTGGGCTGGTCATCGAGCCATGCGGCGGGCGAGCGGCAGCGGCTTATTCATGAGCTGGAGACCTTTTATGGGGTCAGTCCGGCAATGCTTCAACACAGATGCAAGGAGAATGCATGATGATGCGGATTTCGAAAAAGGCGCGCATGAACCGGTTGTTCCGCAATGGCGGATGCCTTGATGTGGCCATCGATCACGGGGTTTGCAACGAGCCGAGTTTTCTCATCGGGCTTGAGGATATGCCGCAGACCGTCGAAAAGCTGGTGGAGGCAGGTCCCGACGCAATCCAGATGGTCTACGGGCACGCGGATCTGTTGCAGCAGAGGCCGGAGCGGGACAAGCCGGCCCTCGTCATGCGCATCGATATGGGTAACCCCTATAATTCCACGCGCCACAGAACCATGTGGTCGCAGCTTCAGAATTATCACGATCCGATCATCGGCGCGCTGGAAATGGATGCCGCCTGCGTTGTCGTGAACCTGTTCATGCTGCCGGATGAGCCGGAACTGTTTCGCCAATGTGTCGAAAATATCAGCCGTGTGCGCGCCGATTGCCACCGGTTCGGCATGCCGCTGATGATCGAGCCGCTGGTGATGCTGCCGAATGATATCAGGGGCGGTTATCAAGTGGATGGCGACGCCGAAAAGATCGTTACGCTGGTGCGTCTTGCCTCGGAAATGGGCGCCGATATCATCAAGGCCGATCCCACCAGTGATCCGCAGGATTTTCACCGGGTGATCGAAGCGGCGCGCTGCCCGGTGCTGGTTCGGGGCGGGGGGCGAGAGGACTTGCGCAACGTGCTGGCAAAATCGGCGGCCTTGATGGCTCAAGGGGCGAACGGGCTGGTTTATGGTCGCAACATCTATCAGCATGACAATCCGAAGGCCGTTGTTGCGGCCCTGATGGGCATCATCCATGAGGGTGCGAGCGGTGAGGAAGCATGGGACATCTATAATCGTGGCTGAGAAAAATCATATATTGGGTTTGGATGTCGGCAACACGGTCATCAAGGCCGTGCTGTTCGACACGGCGGGCCGGCAGGTCGCACAACATGCCATCGACGGCCATTCGACATTTCCGCAGCCCGGTTATGTCGAGCGTGATCTTGAGGAATTATGGCGCAATGGTTGCGCGGCGATCCGCCAGCTTCTGGTAAAATCTTCGGTCGATCCCCGCAGCATTGTGGCGGTGGGCTGCGCCGGTCATGGCAATGGTCTTTACCTGCTGGACAAGGGGCAACAGCCGCTGCTCGGTATCCAGTCGCTTGATAGTCGTGCCGCCGATATTGCGGCCGAGCTTGACCGGAAAAGCGGAGATTTATTGCAGGCCCGCTGCCTGCAGCGGCCATGGCCTGCGCAAACGCCCAGCCTGCTTGCCTGGGTAAAACGGCATGCGCCTGACATATATGCACAGACCGGCACGGTGCTGTTCTGCAAGGATTTCGTCAATTTCCGTCTGACCGGCTGCCTTGCCAATGACATTTCCGACCTCAGCGGTGCGGGATTGCTTGCCTTGCCTGAAGCGAAGCTCGACCGGGAACTCCTGTCGCTTTATGGGCTTGATGATGCCGCTGCCTTTTTCCCGCGCCTCGTGGAATCGGCTGACATCGTCGGCCGCGTCACAAGCGAGGCTTCAGGAGCGACCGGGCTCTCCGAAGGCACGCCCGTCATTGGCGGGTATTTCGATGTCGTCTCCAGCGCCATGGGGTCGGGCGTCATCAATGCGGGAGAGGCTTCCATCATTGCCGGCACCTGGAGCATCAATCAGGTTTTCGCCGACAAACCGGTCATCAGCCCCGACGTCTTCATGGTGACGACATTCGGCCGGGACCGCTATGTCAATATCGAATCCAGTGCCACATCCGCCGCCAATCTCGAATGGTACGTGCATCGCATTCGCGGCGACCATGGCGATCAGGCCTTCGACCGGTGCAACGAACTGGTCGGCTCGGTTACACCGCGCGCCGACGATCCGTTCTTTCACCCCTTCATCTTCGGTTCACGGCTGGGCGCGGAATTCCGGGGCGGCTTCTACGGTCTGGCGGGGTGGCATGGCGAAGGCCATATGTTGCGTGCCCTGTTCGAAGGCGTCTGTTTCGAACATCGTCGTCATATCGGCGTCCTGCGTGAAGCCGGCCTGCCGGTCGAAAGTGCCGTGATGTCCGGTGGCGGTTCCCGCAGCCAGCATTGGCCGCAGATCATGGCGGATGTGCTGGAAATTCCCCTGCGTGTCGCCGAAGCCCGCGAGACGGGCGCGCTTGGTGCGGCGATCGGTGCGGCCGTGGCGGTCGGTCTCCATCCCGGTTATGAGGAAGCGGTTGCGGCGATGACGCGCGTGGCGAGTGCCTACGAACCGAATGAAGGCCAAGTCCGGCATTACCGGTGGCGTTATGGTATCTACACACAATTGACCGGCCAGTTGCGGGGCTTTTGGAATGCTCTTCGCCTGCAGGAATAAGGGTTCCGGGCTTTCCGATTCAGCGGTGCGCATCATGCGCACCGCATAGATCATGACGGCAGCGGTGCTTTGCCCTGGCCGGCTGGTTTATTGCCCGGCGGTTCATCGGCCGCATCACGAACATTATCGGTGAGACCGCTCAGATCGCACAGGATGGTCAGTGCCGCCGCGCCGCAAGGCGGAAGGGGCCAGGCGGGGAAATGCAAGATGGACATTATCGGCAAATTGCGCATCTTATCCCTGTAAGCAGTAATGGGATAAGCAGCAGCAGATGGATATCAGGCGCCTGAAATCGTTTATCACGATTGTCGACATGGGTAGCATAACAAGAGCGGCGGATGTGTTGCATATCGCCCAGCCGGCGCTGAGCCAGCAACTGGCAAGCATCGAGGAACATTTCCGTCAGAAGTTGCTGACCCGAAGCCAGCAGGGCGTGGTCATGACCGATGCCGGCAAGGTCGTCTACAGGCATGCCCAGGTGATTTTGCGACAGATGGAGCAGGCACAGGCAGAGGCTCTGGAGGCAGGTGCGGTACTCTCCGGCAAGGTATCAGTCGGGCTGGCGCCCTTCAGCAGCGCAGCCACATTGGCGCTGCGTCTGATGGAGGAAACCAAGCGGCTTCATCCCGGCATTCTCCTGCATATCACGGAAAGCGTCAGCCAGCCCTATAGTCAGATGATCATGAACGGCCGTCTGGAAATGGGCCTGATTCACGGCACCGGGCCGATCCGGGGTGTCAAGTTCACGCCGTTATTGCGTGAGGAATTCGTGCTGGTCGTGCATCGCAGCTTCGGCGTGGAGCCCGGCGATGCGCCGATCACAGTCGCTGATCTGGCATATCTGCCCTTTCTTCTGCCACCGACCTATAATTTCGTGCGCCGCGCCATCAATCTTGCCTTCACCCGCAGCCGCAAGGATCTGATCGTGATGGCGGAGTTGGAATCGGTAAGGACCATCGCGCGCGGCGTGGATGCCGGGCTTGGCGCGACCATAACGCCCAAAGCCATCGCCGACCGCATCGTGGCGGAATCCAATGAGGAAATCGTCGTCAGGCAGATCGCGAGCCCAATGATCGAGGAAACGCTGTCCTTCTGCGTATCGGACAATACACCGCTCTCCGAGCCGGCGCTTGCCGTGAAGGAAATATTACTGCAACTGGCGGAGACCTTGAAATAAAAGGGTCAGGCCGGTTTTAAAGCCAAGCGCAGCACCGTTTCTCGGTGCCGCGCGTGGAAAAGATCAAAGCATGGCTTCCTTGCGGCAGTTCACCAGCAATTCGGCCACCGAAAGATTGTTCGGCAGGCGAAGCAGGGTTTCCACCATTTCGGCAAGATCTTCCGGCTGGGTCATGTCCTCGCGGCTGACTTCCGTTTCGCCTGATGTCATATCGGTTGCGATATAGCCGGGGCAGAGGGCGGTGGCGCGCACGCCGCTGTCCCATAATTCCTGGCGGATACCATGGGTGAGGGCGACGACGGCGAATTTCGTCATCGCATAACCGACATTCGACCCAACGCGGCGTCCCGCCAGCGAGGCGACATTGATGACCCTACCCTGTCCGGTTTTTACGAGATGAGGAATGGCGGCGCGGGTGACCCTCAGCGGACCCTTGACGTTGATGCGCCACATCTGGTCGAGGCTTTCTTCACCCGTATCCATCACCCGGACCTTCGGGTTGATGCCGGCGCAATTCACCAGACCATCGATCCGGCCATACCTGGCCGCAACCGCGTCAACCCAGGCCTCCGCCGAGCCCGCCTCTTCCGCATCGTAGCGATCAGCCGAAAGCCGGTCCTTCACCGCAACGGCGGCCGGATTTCGCGCTCCCGCCGCGACGGTGAAGCCAGCTTCGTGAAGCCTTTTGGCGATCGCAAGGCCAAGGCCCCGCGATGCGCCGGAAACCATGATGACACGGCCACTTCCTCCCAACATGCTGTTCTCCCTATTTCATTCCATTGCAGAATTCGGCGATGCGGGCGCAGCCTTCGGCAAGGTTTTCCATGCTGGTGGCATAGGAAAGCCGGAAGAAGGGGCTGAGGCCATAGGCCGCGCCCTGCACCGTGGCAACGTGATGTTCGGCGAGCAGCGCCATGACGAAATCGGTATCGTTTTCGATCTTCGTGCCGCCCTTCGTCGTCTTGCCGATCAGCGCGGCAATATTCGGGAAGATGTAGAAGGCGCCCTCGGGCTTGTGGCAGCGAAGGCCGTCAATCTCGGCCAGCTTGCCGAGTACGAAATCGCGGCGCGTCTTGTAGATATCGGCGCGCTCCTTCAGCAGATCCTGCGGGCCGTCGAGAACCGCGACGGCGGCGGCCTGCACGATGGTCGCGACGCCGCCGCTGTTTTGGGTGTTGACGTTGCTGATGGCCTTGATGAGATCCTTCGGGCCGCCGCAGAAACCAAGGCGCCAGCCGGTCATGGCATAGGCCTTCGATGCGCCGTTGACGGTCAGAACACGGTCATAAAGCCGGGGTTCGACTTCGGCGATGGTGCAGAATTCGAAGTCGTCATAGATCAGGTGCTCATACATGTCGTCGGTCATGATCCAGACATGCGGATGCCGCAGCATGACCTCGGCGATTTCCTTCATTTCCGCGCGGGAGCAGGCGGCGCCCGTGGGATTATTGGGGAAGTTGAAAAGCAGCCATTTGGTCTTCGGGGTAATGGCGGCTTCGAGATCTTCGGCCCGCAGGCGGAAACCGTTATTCTCCGGGCAAATCACCGGCACCGGCACGGCGCCCGCGAACTTCACGATATCGGCATAGCTGATCCACGACGGCGCGGGAATGACGACCTCATCGCCCGGATCGCAGGTGGCCATGATGGCGTTGAAGATGATCTGCTTGCCGCCGCCCGCCACCAGAATCTGGCTTGGATCGTAATCGAGATTATTGTCGCGCTTGAACTTCCGCTGGATTGCGGCCCGTAGCGCCGGCGTTCCGTCGGCTGGCGGATATTTCGTGTCACCGGCAAGGGCCGCCGCATGCGCCGCCTCGACCGCGTGGGCAGGGGTCGGGAAATCCGGCTCGCCGGAAGACAGGCTGATGACCTTGATGCCCTGAGCGGCGAGATCGCGGGCTTTCTGGGTCATGGCGAGCGAAGCCGACACGGTGACGTTGTTAAGGCGTTGGGCGATGGTGGGCATGGATTATTTCCGATTGTGACGGTGAAGGCAGGCATCGTCGCGACGCCAGTGCATGACAAAGAGGTTACGGGAATTTTCCGCCGTTTCCCCAATACGACTTCGATGTGAGGTCATACGGGATTTTGATGCATCGGCTTCAAACGGCTGCTTCGGTCCATACTCGTATGCGATGACCTAAGAGCAATAAACTATTATGCAGGGCGTCGGCTTAGCCCCTAAGCTCCTGACAACAACAAGGGAACGACGCGTCGGGCAATATTGCCCAAAGAGGTAACCGACGCGAGCAAGCAGAAACATGCGACAGGTGCCGGCGAAAGACCGGATACCTCGACAGGGAGCACACCCAGCAAATTCTAGTCATAGGCTTGGGCGATCACGTCGTTCGGGTCAACGCGATGCCTCGTGCCGTATTCAACGCGACGGGAGTATAGATGTCGGATATTGCGATCATGAAACCCCATGCCCTGCCACGCCGTGGAATTTCCGGCTGGAAAGCCATCGAGCGCCAGCTGTTTTCACCGGGCATACTCATATTGCCACTGTTGATCTTCCTCACGATCTTCTTTTTCTGGCCGGCCATCCGCCTGATGACCTTCAGCGTCATGACGCAGAATTCGCAAGGGTTGATCGGCTCCCCCTTCACGCTTGCCCATTATGTCAGGTTTTTCGAGGTCGATCTTTACCAGAAGGTGCTCTGGGCGACGATCCGCATCAGCCTCGTCACCTCCATCATCGCGGCCATACTGGCCTATCCGGTCGCGACCGTGCTTGTGCGCGGCAATATCGCCACCACCCGCATCATCACGCTGATTGTCATCGCGCCGCTCGCTGTCAGCGTCGTGGTTCGCGCCTATGGCTGGCAGCTCATTCTCGGCAACGGCCCGACCGGCCTTCTGAATTATGTGCTGATGAATCTGGGCATCATAGACAGCCCGCTGACGCTGCTGTTTTCGGATGCCGCCGTCATCATCGGCTCCCTGCACATTTTCTTCCCGATGATGGTGCTGCCGCTGTCCTCAGCTCTCGGCAAGATCGATCCGAATCTCCAGCAGGCCGCGCGCACGCTCGGCGCGCCGGCATGGAAGGTGTTCTTGCGGATCACCTTCCCGCTCAGCCTTCCCGGTCTGTTAGCGGGTTTCACGCTGGTGTTTTCGCTCGCTTCCGCATCCTACGTCATTCCTGCCCTGATCGGTGGTCCTGGCTCGCAGATGCTCGGCAACATGGTCGAACAGCAGGTTCTCGCGGTCTATGACTGGCCGTTCGGCGCCACCATCGCCACCATCCTCGTTTTCATCGTCATTCTGATCAACGCCGTCTCGATGCGGCTGCTCGGCGGGCGTCGTATCAAGGCAAGCGCGTCATGAACAACAAGCTGACCGGCACGTCCGCCATCATCCTCTACGCGACTACCGCCGCCATGATGGTCTTCATCCTGGCACCTATCATCCTCGTCGTCGCCATCTCGTTCTCCGACAGTTATTTCGTCACCTTTCCGCCGCAGGGTTTCACGTTCCGCTGGTATGCGGCAGTAATGCAGAACGAGGAATTCACCGCCGGCCTCACTTTCAGCGCGGCGCTGGCGGTGGCGACCACCATCCTTTCACTGGCGCTCGGCGTTCCCGCAGCCTTCGCGCTCTCCCGTGGAAAATTCATCGGCCGCTCGCTGATGAAGGGGCTGCTGCTTTCGCCGCTGATCTTTCCCGTGCTGGTGACCGGCCTGGCATTGCTGCAGCTTTTCTCCGGCTATGGCTGGATGGATACCAAGCTGAAGCTTCTCATCGCCCATACCGTCGTGACGTCGCCCTATGTGATCCGCACGGTGCTGACCAGTCTTCAGCTCGTCAATGTCAGCCTTGAGGAAGCGGCGCGCACGCTCGGCGCCACCCGCTGGAAAACCTTCACGCGGGTGATCTTTCCGCAGATCGCGCCCGGCGTCGCCTCCGGCTCGATCTTCTGCTTCATGGTTTCTTTCGACAATTATCCCGTTTCGATGTGGCTGGCCGATTCTGCGAACCTGCCCGTGCCCATCGTTCTCTATCGCCAGATCGGCACGGTTTTTGATCCTTCGGTCGCGACCATGTCCACCATCATCATTCTTCTGGCGGTGACCGTCGTGCTCGTCCTCGACAGGCTGGTGGGTCTGCGCCGGGCAATGGCTATGTAAATCAACAACAAGAGGGGTACCCGGAAATGACAGACAAGACCATCATCATGAAACGGCGCAGTTTCCTGACAGTCACCGCAGGCGCGCTCGCCACACCCTATTTTTACACCGCGGCTTCCGCACAGGACCGCACCATGTATGTCGGCGTCTATAATTCGGCGCAGGGCGGGCTGATCAAGAAGGAAGTGATCCCGGCTTTCGAAAAGGAATATAAGTGCCGGGTCCTGACGACCGAAGGCGCGACGCTCGCCAATATCGCGACGCTGCGCGCCACCCGCGAAAATCCGCAATATAGCGTGATGTCGATGGACGATGTCGGTGTTCCGCAGGCCAAGGAGGAAGGCCTGATCGAGCAATTGCCGGCGGATGAAATCCCCAACCTCAAGAATGTCTATTCGCGTTATCTCTTCGAAGACAATTTCGGGGTCGGTTTCGCGATTTCGATTGCCGGCCTGTTCTATAATCCGACGACGGGCAAGCCGTTCGAAAGCTACGAACAGATGTTCGACAAGAAATATGCCCGCCGCATGCTTCTCAACACACCGAAGAATACCCAGAGCGTTCTGATGCTGATGGTGGCGGCCGCCCTTGCGACGGGCAAGCCGCTGAAAGAAGCGCAATATGATACGGATGCCGGCTGGGCGAAACTCGCCGAGCTGAAGCCTAACGTGCTGTCGATCTATGATGCGGAAGCGCAGACGATGATGGTGGCGCAGGGCCAGGCGGATTTCGGCGGCATCGAATATTCCAAGGCGGTTTATCCGCACACCAAGAAGGGCGTGCCGCTGGACATGACCTTCCCGAAGGAAGGTGCATTCACCGGCATCAATTCCATCGCGCTCGTCAAGGGCGGGCCGCACCGCGATCTCGCGCTTGCCTATATCAACCGCATCCTCGATCCGGGCGTGCAGAAGATGCTCTCGGAAGCGACGCTGAGCGCCCCCTCCGTCAAGGGCATCGAGTTCGGCGCGGATACGGCGAAGTTCCTTGCCTACCCGGAAGCGAAGATGGAAACGCTCAACCTCTTCACGCCGGACTGGAAATACATCATTCCGCGCCGCGCCCAATGGCTCGAAAAATACAACCAGACCTTTAACGGCTGAGGAACGCTGATGAAATCCGTAGAAGTCCGCCTGGAAAGACTGACCAAGCATTACAGCGGTCAGGTCGTTGCCGTCGATGATGTTTCGCTTACCGTCAAGGCAGGGGAAATCCTGGCGCTTCTCGGCCCGAGCGGCTGCGGGAAAACGACCTGCCTTCGCATGATTGCGGGGCTTGTCGATCCCACCTCGGGTGAAATCGTGGTCGGCGGCAAGCCGACCACGCGCACCCCGGTTCACCGCCGCAACGTTGGCATGCTCTTCCAGAACTATGCCCTGTTCCCCCATATGACCGTTGCCGAAAACGTCGCCTTCGGCCTCGAAATGCGGGGTATCTCGAAGGCAGATCGGGAAGGACGGGTGAAGCAGGCGCTCGATCTCGTTCAGCTGCACACCTTCGGCGACCGGCTGCCGGCGCAGCTTTCCGGCGGCCAGCAGCAGCGTGTGGCGCTGGCGCGTGCGCTGGTGATCGAACCTTCGATGCTGCTTCTCGACGAGCCACTCGGCACGCTCGACAAGGGCCTGAGGGAAAGCATGCAGGTTGAAATCCGCAGCCTGCAGCAGCGGCTTGGCCTCACCACCATCATGGTGACGCATGATCAGGATGAGGCCCTGACCATGGCGGACCAGATCGCTGTGATGCGTGACGGCAATCTCGAGCAGATCGCCCCGGCCGGTGAAATCTACCAGAAGCCGCTGACCCGCTTCGTCGCCGGTTTCATCGGCGCCTCTAACTTCTTCGAGGCGAGCGTGGCGGAGCGCAGTGGCCGTTCCGCACGGCTGGTCACTGGTTCCGGCGTTTGGCTCGATGTCGAGGATATGGGGGCGGTTCAGGGCAACAAGGTCGTCGTCACCGTTCGCCCCGAAGCGATCTCGGTCTCGCCGCTTGCGGTCGATGCGGGTGAAAACACCAGCAATTCCACCACGGCGCGGGTGGAGCAGGTCGTCTATCGCGGTTTCATGCTGCATTATTACCTGCGGCTGGACAATGGCGAGCCGATGATCGCCTACCGGCAGACCCAGACCGAAGGTTTCACCAATGCCGTCAGCGCCGCTGGCGACCGGGTGAGACTGAGCTGGATGAGCGACAGCAATCACGTGATCCAGCTGAATTGATGCTTATGCGACCGGGTCGCTCAGGCGGCCCGGCTGGCGACGGATCGAAATCCGTGCCGTATTCCATAGCCGACAAAATTACGGCACCGCGCTCCTGACATGGAATGCGGTGCCGTAATTTTTGTGCTTCAGAATATGAGGCGTATCCCGCTTCAGGCGACCACTTCGCGAGCCGGCACGACGCTGCCACCACATGCTTCCACTTCGCTGCGCACCGTGCGCGCAAGCTCCAGTGAGCCGGGCGTATCGCTGTGGACGAGGATCGATCTGGCGCGAACGGGGATGGTCTCGCCCTCAATGGTCGTGACCGTGCCTTTTTCCAGAAACTGGCGTACCCGCGCGCGAACTTTTCCCTCTTCCTTGATGACGGAATTTGGCAGCTTGCGTGGCACGAGCTGGCCCTTCACATCATAGGCCCGGTCGGCGAGAAAGAGGTTGAGCACCTTCAGCCCGCAATCCAGCGCCGCCTTTTCGATCAGCATATCAGGCATCGAAAAGACAATGAGATTGGGATCGACCGCCCTGATCTTTTTCATGATCCGTTCGGCAAGCGCCGCATCGCGGTTGATCATGTTGCCCATGGCGGCATGGAAGCTGATATGGGAGAGGGAGACATCCTGCGCTCTCGCAATTGCCGAAAGCGCGCCAAGCTGGTAGAGAACCTGCTGTTCCATTTCTTCCGCATCGACGGGAATTTCGCGGCGGCCGAAGCCGAGACGATCTGCGAGGCCCGGATGTGCGCCGACGCCGACGCCGTTCTGTTTGGCGAGACGCACCATGCGCGCCATCATTTCCGGATCGCCGGCATGGAAGCCGCAGGCGATATTCGCCGAAGAGACGACCTCCATAAGCTTCTCGTCGTCGCAGACCTTATAGACGCCGAAACCTTCGCCCATGTCGGAATTAACATCGATCTTCATGGTTCCCTCTCCGTGTTCTTAGGGACTATCGTTTTGCGAGCGTGCCGAGTGCGGCGGTGACCAGTGGCAGGGTCTTGCGGATATCTGCGAAATAGGCGTCGATTGCCTGCTCGACCTCCAGCGCCTCGCGCACTGTTGCCTGCACGAAACGGATGCGGCTGCCGATGCGCGCCTGTCCGAGCCGCCAAAGATCGCTGTCGATGATACCAGCCATCTTGGGATAACCGCCGGCGGTGTTGGCGTCGCTCATCTGGATGATCGGCTCGCCGCCCGGCGGTACCTGAACCACACCCGGTATGACGCCATAGGAGCGCAGTTCCACGGGAGCCGAAAGCATAAGTGGCGTGCCGGCAAGCCGGTAGCCGGTGCGGTCGCTCTGCGAGGTGATTTTCCAGGCTTCGGACCAGAAACGTTCCGCACCTTCGCCGAAAAGATCATGTTCGGCGGCGGGAATGGCGCGCAGCAGCAATTCGCCATTGTCGGACACTGGAAACATGTCCGGCATCGCCTCGGCAAGCGGCATGACGCCGAGGCCGCTTGCCGGCGGCGCCGGCGGCTCGGATGGCAGAACGGACAGCCTGTCGCCGGTGGTGAGGTGGCGTCCCTCATGGCCGCCGAAGGAGCCGCGAAGCGAGGTGCTGCGCGATCCCATCACCACAGGAACATCGACGCCGCCGTGAAGGCAGAGATAGGCGCGCGCATTCTTAAGCGGCGTCGAAAATTCGAGGATCTGACCCTTTTCTGCCCGCGCGCACCAGTAAGGCGGCAGATCAGTACCATTGAGCCGTGCGGCGCAATCCGCACCGGTTACGGCGAAGGTCAGCGCCTCTTCGAATTCGATGCGGAACGGAAAGGTCTGGATTTCAATCGCGGCGGCATCCTCGCCGTTACCGGCGAGAATATTGCCGACCCTGAGCGCAATCGGGTCCATCGCGCCCGTGGCGGTGATGCCGATATTGCGATAACCGGCGCGGCCGAGATCCTGAACGGTGTTCAGCGGTCCGCAGGCAAGAATATGGATCATAGTTCGATCCTTTCGGGAAGGAAACGAACGCGGTCACCGGGCGCCAGCACCGCCGGCTGTTCGGCGGTGGCATCGAACATGGTGATTTCGGTGAAGCCCAGCGAATTCCAGCCATTCGGCCCGGTCAGAACCGAGATGCCGGACTGCATGCCGCCGATCGTCACCATGCCCTTCAACATGCGAAGCGACGGGACTTTCTTGCGCGGCATGAAAATGCGCGGATCAAGGCCGCCGAGATAGCCAAAGCCCGGCGCACTACCGACGGCGAAAACCGTATAGGTCCGCTCGAAATGCAGGCGCAGGACTTCCTTGTCCGGCAGGCCGGAATAATCGCAGATCGCCGCAAGGTCGATGGCGTGTTCACCGCCATAGGTCGTCGGCACCTCGATGGTCTTGCCCAGAAGATCGAGTTCCGCAGTCGTTTGCCAGATGTCGAGAAGCTCATCCTGCAAACGCCCGGCGTCTTCAGGCGTGCTGCGCAGCACGATCAGCAGGTTGGTCATGCCGGGTATGAGTTCCAGCACCTCGGGGCGGTCCTTCAAAGCGCGTGTCAGCGCCCAGATGCGCCTCTGGGCGGGCAGGTCCAGCTCGCCGGGCGCTTCGATCAGGAACGTCTTGTTGCCGATCATCGAGATTTTCGGCAGGCCCAGATGGGCGGGGGTCAGGTGGGGCGTTTTCAGCGGGAGGTTGCTCATCGACGTCACCATCATGTTTCGGTCTTGAGAAGAGTGGAGCCATAGCCGACAAGCGCGCCGGTTTCCGTCACGATTTCGCTGACGGTGCCGGCTTTTTCGGCGATGACTGGAACGATCACGGGTCCGGCCGCGATAAATGCGACGATCTCGCCTTTCACCACGGATTGTCCGGCCTGAACCACCCGGTCGGGGCGCTGCGGATGTGCGGGTGTGAAGATGCCGGCCATCGGTGCACGGGCAAGAATATCCCCCGCCTTTACCGGCGCTTTGGCCGCTTCAATGGGCCGCTGTGCGGCAGGGGCCTGACCGCCTGCCATGGCAACGATCTTCAATGATCCATCCGGCGTCTCTATTTCAATGGCGGAGAGGTTGTTGCGTTCGAGGTGAGCGGCAAGATCGGCAATCGTGCCGGGCTCGCTGTAGCGGGATATGGAAACAGGCTGTCGCTTCACTTTGCACTCCGCGCTGCAAGCCAATGCTCGAGGTAATGAATATCCGTGCCGCCTTCGGAAAAGGCCGGGTCCTGCAATATTTCCCGATGCAGCGGCAGGTTGGTGGAAACGCCTTCGATGCGCATTTCGCCAAGTGCACGCCGCATGCGCAGGATCGCCTGCTCGCGGGTCGGCGCATGGACGATGAGCTTGGCGATCAGCGAATCGTAATGAGCCGAAACCCGATAACCCGCCGTCACATGCGTATCGACGCGAACGCCGGGGCCACCCGGCAGGTGAAGGGCCGTGATCAGGCCGGGGCAGGGAATGAAGTTGTAAGGGTCTTCGGCATTGATGCGGCATTCGATCGAATGGCCCTCGCAGACGATATCCTCCTGCGAAATTTCCAGCGGATGGCCGAGAGCGACGAGAAGCTGCTGGCGCACCAGATCCACGCCTGAGGTCATTTCCGTGACCGGATGTTCGACCTGCAGGCGGGTGTTCATCTCGATGAAATAGAATTCGCCATTCTCGTAGAGAAACTCAAAGGTGCCGACACCGCGATAACCGATCTGGCGGCAGGCTTCGACGCAGCGATTGCCGACGAAAGCCGCGACATCAGGCGGGATGCCGATGGCCGGGCCTTCTTCGACGACCTTCTGGTGGCGGCGCTGCATGGAACAATCGCGCAGCCCCACCCAGACCCCGCCGCCCTGACCATCGCAGAGAACCTGAATTTCGACATGACGCGGATGCTCGAGAAATTTCTCGATATAGAGTTCCGGTGTCCCGAAGGCCCGGCTCGCTTCTTCACTCGTGACGAGAACGGCATCCTGAAGGGCGGAGGCTTCGCGCACGACACGCATGCCGCGCCCGCCGCCGCCGCCGGCCGCCTTGACGATGACGGGATAACCGATTTCGGCGGCGATTTTCGAAACCTCCGCCATATCATCCGGCAGGGCGGAATCAGGGCCGGGAACGCAGGGCACGCCTGCTTCCATCATCGCCCGCTTCGCCGCGATCTTGTCACCCATGGTGCGGATGGCGTCGGCGTGCGGGCCGATGAAGACCGCCCCTGCCGCCTCCACGGCTTCCGAAAAAGATGCTCTTTCGGACAGGAAACCATAGCCGGGGTGAACCGCGCCAGCGCCGGTCAGCTCCATCGCAAGCAGTATGGCCGGCGCGTTGAGGTAGCTCTGCCCGGGCGATGCCGGGCCGATGCAGATGGCGGTATCGGCCGCCTTCAGATAGTCGGCGTCCTTATCGGCTTCCGAATAGATCATGACCGTCTTCAGGCCGAGTTCACGGCAGGCGCGCTGCACCCGCAAGGCAATCTCGCCGCGATTGGCGATCAGCACGCTGTCGAATGCTCTTGGCTCAGCCACCTTTGGGAGTGTCGCATCCATCATTCGAACTCCAGCACCGGCTGTCCGAGTTCGACGTCTTCGCCGTCATTGGCGATAAATCTGGCGATCCTGCCGCTTCGTTCGGCCCTCACGGTGTTGAACACTTTCATCGCCTCGATGATGAAGAGTTCCTGTCCTTGCCTGACCTCGTCGCCGGCTTCAGCGAAAGGTGCCGCACCCGGGCTCGGGGCGCGATGGAAAAGACCGAATGAGGGTGCCGCGACGATGCCGGATGACACCGGTGTGGCTGCGGCGGATGCCGGCGCCTTCTCTTCGGCGCGGGATGTCTCGGATGCCGTTTCCGTCACCGGAACGGGCCGGGCCTGCGATGATGGTGCGTGCGGCGAAACGGCATTGTTTTCGCGGATGATCCGGACCGTGGTTCCCTCCTGGCTCACGGTCAATTCGGATACTCGCGAAGAGCCGACGAACTCGATCAGTTTCTTGATCTTTTCCAGATCCATATTGGTTTCCAACGTCTTTTTTGTTCCCACGGTGGCGGGCAGGCGGAGCGGAATCCGCACCCTGTCCATCAGCAATAGCTACCATGGAGGCGGGATTGATGGGGTCAGACGAAGTTCCTATGGACACGGGTTTGAGGTTTGATATCCCGCCGCGGCGTGGTGAAACGGTTCGAAGACGTCCGAAGGAACGAACCATGGATTCCCGCAAAGGCATTCTCCTCAAAATATCCGCAGCGCTCGCTCTGGTGCTGATGGGCGCCTGCATCAGCGGCTTGAAGGGCGAGATACCCATCGGGCAAGTGGTCTTCTTCAGGTCGGCGGTGGCCATGCTGCCGCTCTGCCTGTGGATGGCCGTGCAGGGAGGATTTCGGCAACAGGTTGCGACCAGTCACATTGGCGGCCATCTGGTGCGGAGTTTTTCCGGTACCGGCGGCATGGTCTTCAGCTATCTGGCGCTCGCCTATATTCCGCTGGCCGACGCAACGGCAATCAGCTACGCGACACCGCTCTTCACCGTCATTCTGGCGGTGCTGCTTCTCAAGGAAGTCGTGAGGATTTACCGCTGGACGGCGGTGGTCGTCGGGCTCTGCGGAATCGTGCTGATCCTGTCGCCGCATTTTTCCTTCGATGTTTCGGATGTCACTTCCGGTTCCGGCGTCGCCATGCTCGGCGGCCTGTTTGGTCTGGCAGCTGCTTTTTTCTCTGCCATATCGATGATCCAGATTCGGCATCTGACGCAGACGGAAAATACCGGCGCAATCATCTTCTATTTTACCCTGCTCACAACCGTCATTGGTTTCGCGAGCATCGGCATGGGCTGGAAAATGCCGACCGCGTGGCAATGGACCCTGCTGATCGGCACCGGTCTCATCGGCGGAACCGCGCAGATATTGGTAACGCTCAGCCTGCGTTATGCGGAGGCCTCGCTGCTGGCGCCGTTCGATTATACGACGATGGTCTGGGCGCTGTTGATTGGCTATGCCTTCATGGATCAGCTTCCGGCCCTGACGACCATTCTGGGGGCTGCTATAGTCGTTGCCGCCGGCTTGTTCACGTTGTGGCGGGAAAGGCGGCTGCACAAAAGGCGCGTCACGGAACAGTTGACGCTGTCGGCTCCCTGATAGACCGTTTTGCCAGCCGGTTTTCGCGCCACATGGCGAACAGTCCGGCGGCGATGACCGTCAGCGCGCCGACGATGGTCGCACCCGTCGGCACCTCGGCCATGAAGAGATAACCGAGGGCGATCGCCCAGACCATCGTCGTGTAATCGAAGGGCGCCAGCAGCGACGCCTGGGCGTGGCGCAGGCTGAGCGTCATGGTGATCTGGCCGATGCCGCCGGCGAGGCCCCCGCCGGCAAGCAGCAGGAACTGGTGAAAATCCGGCATCTTCCATCCAAATATGATCGTGGTGAAGCCGGCGACCACGCCCGTCAGCGTATAAATGAGCACGATGCGCGACGGCTTTTCGATACTGTTCAGGTGGCGGACGGCGATGGAGGAAAAGGCGGCGCAAAGCGCGCCGGTCAACGCCAGTGCGGTTCCGATCATCGCAACGCCGTCGATCCGGGCGGGGCCTGATGCGGCATCAAAGACCAGATTGGGTGATAAAGTAATAAAGACGCCAATGAAGCCAGTGAGCACGGCGGACCAGCGGTAAATCCGCACCTTTTCGCGCAAAAGCAGCGCTGCCAGCATGATGGTGAAAAGCGGCGTTGTGTAGCTCAGCACCGTGACATTCACCAGCGGCAGATAGGCGAGCGCCAGAAAGCCGAAGAACATGCCGCCGAGCCCGGCCGAGCTTCCGGCAAGCAGGCGGCCTATATTCTTCGTGGCGGGCACGGTTATCCGCTCTGACGAGGCGACGAACCAGAGGCAGAGGGGAATGAGCGCAAAAAATCCCCGGCAGAAGACGACTTCGCCGACCGGGATCGCCCCGTCCAAACCCTTCACACAGGCGGACATGACTGTGAATGCCAGCATGGCCGTCAGCTTGAGCAAAATACCGGTCTTAGGATCCATCCCGCTCCCCATCGCAGCCGAGACCGTGTCATGGGGAAGAAGCGGAGAAAAGCCTTGGCCGGCTGTCATAAGAATCTTGTCTTACCCCATCACTTGGCCCATTGCCCACCTTTCGCGGAAAAGGGCTTTTTGCCCTAGGTCATGGCGGCGATTTGGTGTCATGATCACCTCTCGAACTGGCGGGAGGTTTAAGCGGGCATGTTGGATTTGCGCAGGCTGCGATATCTGGTCGCGATTGCTGATTGCGGCTCCATGTCGGCGGCGGCGCGGCAATTGGGCATCGCCCAGCCGGCGCTCAGCCACCACATCACGGAACTGGAAAGGCTGGTGGGGTTTCCCGTGCTGCACCGGCTGGCGCGCGGGGTGAAGGCGACGGAAAAGGGTGAAGTCCTGCTTTCCCATGCGCGGGAGATTACCGAGAAGGTCAGGCAGGCGGAAGCGGAAATCCGCGCCATGGCCTATCTGGATGAGCGGGTGGTCCGACTGAGCCTCATTCCCTCCTGGGCGACCGCCTTTGCGCCAAGCATCATCAGCGAGGTTGCCGCTTCGATGCCCAAGGTCTCATTGCGGCTGATAGAGGCGCGCAATGATGAATCGCTGCGCCTCATCCGTCTCGGCAAGGTGGATATGGCGGTCGCGCTTGTCGGTGCGGAGGAAAAGGCAGACGATCTTATCGTCAAGGAGAGCCTGTTTGCCGTGTCGTCAAGGCCACTCGGCAGGGCGATGCCGCTTGAGGGGGCCGCAAAGCTCGACCTTATTCTGCCGCCAAAGGACAATCCGCTGCGCGTATCGATAGACGAGGCTGCCGCCCGTGCCGGCATTACACTGAACGTGACTATGGAAATTGACGGGCAGGATACGATCAAACGCGCCGTCAGCGCCGGCATCGGTGCGACGATTCTGTCATGGAATTCGGTTCAGCAGGAGCAGGAGGCTGGCCAGCTTCAGGCCGCGCATATAACCGATCCGGTTATCTATCGCTCCATCCATCTGCTGAAGGGCAGGGAGGTGGACGAGCGCACCTTCAGGCTGTTTCGAGACCTGTTGCGGTCGGTCGCAAGGCGTGAGCCTTCGCTTAACCCATAAAAGATTTGTATGGGTAATTTGAAAACTCGGTATTTGTGTTGTTGATGGCTTCTTCCTAGCCTCCCCGGTGAAAGCGTATCGGGGAGGAAAAGATATGCGTTTGAAGACATCTCTGTTTTTTGTGCTGGCGGCTGCGGGAATGCTGGCTGCAGGAGGGGCAGCGGCGGAATATCCGGAGCGGCCGGTCACATTGGTCATCGGTTATCCGGCCGGCGGTGGCACCGATATCCAGTCGCGGGCGCTGGTGCCGTACCTCGAAAAATATCTCGGCACATCGGTCGTGGTGGAAAACCGCGAAGGTGCCGGCGGGCTGATAGGCGCCACCTATATCGCCAATGCCAAGCCTGACGGTTACACCATCGGCGCGCTGAATTTCCCGTCCATGTATTCGCCGATCGTGCAGGGCAATGCCAGCTATAAGGAAGATGCCTTTACGCCGCTCGCCAACCAGATCGGCGGCGATCTGGCGCTGACCGTCAATAAGGCGTCGCCGATCAAGACCGCCAAGGAATTTGCCGAGGCGGCCAAGGCGAACCCGGTCGTCGTCGGCGTGACGGGCATCGGCCATCCGAGCCAGATCACCGCCCTGCTGTTTGAAGACGCAGCGGGCGTGAAGCTCAATTTTGTGCCCTTCAACGGTGGCGGGCCGGCAAGGCTCGCCATGCTTGGCAACCACGTGACGCTCGGTTTCATGAACCTCAACGAGGTCTTTGCCGACAACCGTTCGGGCGCGCTGCGTGTGCTCGCGACCTCCGGTGCAGAGCGTTCGCCGCTCTCGCCTGATGCGCCGACCTTCAAGGAAGCCGGCTACAATGTTCAGTTCAGTCTGCTTGCCGGTTTCGGTGCGCCTAAAGGCCTGCCAGCGGATGTGGAGGCAAAGTTGGTCGATGCCTTCCAGAAGGCGCTGAAGGACCCGGATTATCTTGCCGACGCCAAGAAGCGCGAACTGACGACGCTGCCGCTGACCCAGGCCGAATTTGCCGAGGCTCTCAAGAAGGGCAACGCCAATCTGGCCGAGCTCTGGAAAAGCAAGCCCTGGACAAAATAAGCGGCCGGCAACGACTGCTTCTCTCAACCTAAACCAAAATGACGCTTGGGCCTGCGTTTGGCCCGGGCATGACCCACTATTGAAAGGAATCCGGCCAATGGCCCATGTCATCCGCAATTTCCAGCGTCCTTCAAAGGCCGATGTCGAGGCGATCAGCAAGTTCAGCCCCGCGACCATTCACGAGGCACAGGGCAAGCTCGGCGCTCTCGATTATCGCATCAAGCCGATCAAGCCCGGCCTGAAAATCTGCGGCCCGGCAATCACCGCGAAATGCCATATCGGCGACAATCTGATGATTTTTGAAGCCATCAATCTGGCAAAGCCCGGTGATGTGCTGGTCATAGATGGCGGCGACAATCCCAATCAGGGCGGCTTTGGCGATGTGCTGGCCGCCGCCTGCATCGGCAAGGGCATTGTCGGCTTTGTGGTCAGCGCCGCCGTGCGTGATGGCAAGGGTCTGCGCGAAATTGGTTTCCCGGTGTTCTCGCTCGGGCTTTGCATGAAGGGCACCTCCAAGGACACGCTCGGCACCATCAACCATCAGGTCGTGGTGGGCGGCGAATTGATCAGCCCCGGCGATATCGTCTGCGGCGATGATGACGGCGTCGTCGTCGTTCGCGAGAGCGATATCCCGAAACTCGTCAAGGCCTGCCGGGAGCGCGACGACCACGAGAACCACATGATGGAGCTGCACCGGCAGGGCAAGATGGATATCGAGGATCGTTATGAAATGATGCGCTCGAAGGGATGTGTCTGGGCCGATTGAGCCAGCAATTCGGCATTTGAATACGCCGTGTCGGAGGCGCGGCGTATTCCTTGATGAGGAGGGGAGATAATCATGGCCGAAAACGGCTCGAAACTGACCGCGAATATTCTGTCCGGGGCCTTCTTTCTGGCGGCCGCCGCCGGGCTTTATTACGGCGCGCGACCGCTGAGCATGGGCACTAATTTCCAGCCCGGACCCGGCTATATGCCGACGGTCATCGCAGCCTTGATGTTTGCGCTGGGTATCGCGCTGCTTTTACAGGATATGCTGGGAAAGACACCATCGGAAGCCTGGGTGGCGCCGAAGATGCGCCCGTTTCTGGCGGTGGCCGGCATTGCCGGTTTTGCGCTGCTGATCGAGCCTTTGGGCTTTATCGCCGCCGCCTTCGTGCTGATCGTGCTCGCCTGCATCGCTTATGGCAGGATCCGCCCGGTTGAGGTTCTGCTGCTTTCCGCCGTGCTCATCCTCGCCTGCATCCTCATTTTCGTTGTGGGCCTCGGACAGAGGATACCGCTGCTGCCATGACCGATCTTCTTTCCAATATCGTTCTCGGTTTTGGCGTGGCAGTCACGCCCGTCAATCTTTTCTATTGCCTGCTGGGTGTCACGCTCGGCACGATGATCGGCATCCTGCCGGGCATCGGTCCTTCCGCCACCGTCGCACTGCTTCTGCCGATTACCTATACGATGCCCGATACGGCGGCGCTGATCATGCTTGCGGGCATTTTCTACGGTGCGCAATATGGTGGTTCGACCACGGCGATCCTCGTCAACCTGCCGGGCGAATCCTCATCCGTCGTCACCTGCATCGATGGATATGCCATGGCCCGGCAGGGCAGGGCGGGTGTGGCGCTGGCCACGGCGGCGCTCGGGTCGTTTTTTGCCGGCACGGTGGCGACCGTGCTGATCGTTGTTGTCGCAAAGCCGCTTTCCGCCGTCGCGCTTGCCTTCGGGCCGGCTGATTATTTCAGTCTGGTGATCTTCGGGCTTCTGTTCGCCGTGTTTCTGTCCAGCGGATCGCCGGTCAAGGCGGTCGGCATGGTCGCCTTCGGTATCGCGCTCAGCCTCGTCGGCATTGATCCGACATCCGGTGAGCAGCGTTTCACCTTTGGCATGGCGGAACTGTTCGACGGTATCGATTTCGTGGTGCTGGCCATCGGGCTGCTCGGCGTCAGCGAAATTCTCTTCAATCTGCAGCAGGGCGTGGAGCGCGATGCGGGCGCGGCAAAGACCGGATCGCTGATGCCGACCCGGCAGGATTTCAAACAGGCCTTTCCCGCTGTGTTGCGCGGCACCGCACTCGGCTCCTTCCTCGGCGTGCTCCCCGGTGGTGGTGCGATCATGAGTTCGTTTGCGAGTTATGCGCTGGAGCGCAAGATCGCCAAAGATCCATCCCGGTTCGGCAAGGGTGCGATCGAAGGGTTGGCCGGGCCGGAAAGCGCTAACAATGCCGGCGCGCAGACCTCCTTCATCCCGCTTCTGACGCTCGGTATTCCCGCCAATGGACTGATGGCGCTGATGGTCGGTGCAATGATGATCCAGGGCATTACGCCGGGACCGGAGGTCATGCAATCGCGGCCCGACCTTTTCTGGGGGCTGATCGCCAGCATGTGGGTGGGCAATTTGCTGCTGCTGGTGCTGAACCTGCCGCTGATCGGCATCTGGGTGCGGCTTCTCGGCATTCCTTACCGCTTTTTGTGCCCCGCCATTCTGATGTTCTGCGCCATCGGCGCCTATGGCCTGTCCTACAGCGTCGTCGATGTTCTGTTCTGCGCAGTCTTTGGCATTGTCGGCTTCTTCCTGCGCAAGATCGGCTGCGAACCCGCGCCTCTGGTTTTGGGCTTCGTCCTCGGTCCGCTTCTGGAACAGAACATGCGCCTGGGGCTGCTGATTTCGCAGGGCGATTTTTCGACATTCGTCACTCACCCAATCAGCGCCACCCTGCTCGCCTTGTCCGGCATGGTCGTCATCATGATGGCGATGCCGGCGATCATGCGCCGTCGCGAGGTGGTGTTTCAGGGTGACGACGACTGACAATCAATCGAGCCGGCGCGGCCGGCCAAACAAAGGTGAAATATGCATATTCTGATAATCGGCGCGGCGGGAATGATCAGCCGCAAATTGATGCAACGTCTCGCTTCTGACGGAGCGCTTGGCGGTGTGAAGATCACCGAAATGACGCTGACGGATGTTTTCGAGCCGGTTGCGCCGAAAGGCTTCGGCGGCGCAGTGACCATCGAGCGTAGCGATCTGTCGAATGTCGGCGTCGCCGAAAAGCTGATCGCCAGGCGACCGGATGTGATCTTCAACCTCGCCGCCGTGGTTTCGGGCGAGGCGGAGGCCGATTTCGAGAAAGGCTATCGCATCAATCTCGATGGCGGACGTTCGCTATTCGAAGCCATCCGTCTGGAGCATCAAAAGGATGGATACCGGCCGCGCGTAGTGTTCTGCTCGTCGCTCGCCGTGTTCGGCTCGCCATTCCCCAAGGTAATCGGCGATGAGTTCCTGACGGCTCCGCTGACCAGCTACGGCACGCAGAAGGCGATCGTGGAGCTGTTGCTTGCGGATTATAGCCGTCGTGGTTTCTTCGATGGCGTCAGCATCCGCCTGCCCACCATCTGCATCCGCCCCGGCAAGCCGAATGCGGCCGCCTCCGGCTTCTTCTCCAATATCCTGCGCGAACCGCTGGTGGGCCAGGAAGCGGTGCTGCCTGTCGCCGATACCGTGCGCCACTGGTTTGCCAGCCCGCGCTCGGCTGTCGCCTTCCTTCTGCGCGCCGCGAGTGTTGATCTCTCCGGGCTTGGCGTTCGCCGCAATCTCATCATGCCGGGGCTTTCTGCCACGGTGGCCGATGAAATCGAGGCCCTGCGCGCCTTTGCCGGGGAAAAGGCTGTGGCGCTTATCAAACGCGTTCCCGACGAGCGGATCATCCGGATCGTCGATGGCTGGGCCGAGGACTACGATCCGCAACTGGCGCTGTCGCTCGGCTTCAGGGCGGAAACGTCCTTTGCCGAAATCATTCAGGCGCATGTGGAAGATGAGCTGGAGGTGAAAGCAGCATGAGTGATGGAAAGATCGCGCTCGTCACGGGCGGAGGAACAGGAGTCGGCAAGGCGATTGCCAAAGCGCTCCTGGACGATGGTTACAGCGTCGCGATCACCGGGCGACGGCGGGAGGTTCTGGACGCCGCTGTCGGCGAATGGCGCGAACATCGAGACCGCGTTCTGGCCGTCGCGGCCGATATTTCCGTTCCGGCCGATGTCGAACGGCTGTTTGCGGAGGTCACCGGACGTTTCGGCCGTCTCGATCTTCTGGTCAACAATGCCGGCATGTCGGCGCCGGCCGTTTATATCGAAGATGTGCCGTTCGAAACCTGGAACGCGGTGGTCGGGGCCAATCTCACGGGCGCCTTTCTCTGTACCCAGGCGGCGTTCCGCCAGATGAAGGCGCAATCGCCGCAGGGCGGGCGCATCATCAATAACGGCTCGATTTCGGCCACCACGCCGCGGCCGCGTTCGGCACCCTATACCGCGACCAAACACGCGATCACCGGCCTTACCAAGTCGGCCGCGCTGGATGGTCGGGCATTCAACATCGCCTGCGGGCAGATCGATATCGGCAATGCCAGCACCGAAATGACGCGCGCCATGGCCACCGGTGTGTTGCAGGCGGATGGCAGCACCGCCATCGAACCCACCATCGATGCGAGTATCGTCGCCCGGGCCGTGGTGCATATGGCCTCGCTGCCGCTCGAAGCGAATGTGTTGACCATGACGGTGATGGCGAGCGGCATGCCTTTCGTCGGTCGCGGCTAAGGAGCGCGCATGAAGCCCGATCTTCTGCAAACCTACCCGCTTCAGCCACAGATAGAAGCCGAATTGCAAAAGCGCTTCCGGGTCCATCGCTGGCACGAAATATCCGACAAACAGGCGTTTTTGCAGGCGGAGGCGGCGTCGATAAAGGCTGTCGTCACCGGCGGCCATATCGGTGTCGCCCCTGATCTCGCCGCCTGCCTGCCGGCTCTCGAAATCGTCGCCATCAACGGCGTCGGTTTCGACAAGGTCGATCTCGATCAGGCCCGCGCGCACGGCTTCAGGGTGACGAACACGCCGGACGTGCTGACCGAGGACGTCGCCGATCTCGCCATTGGACTTTCCATCATGCTGCTGCGCCAACTCGTCAATGCGGATCACCATGTCCGCTCTGGCGCATGGAAAAGAGGCGAGATGCCGCTCGGCAACAAGGCGTCGCGCCGGCGTTACGGCATTTACGGGCTCGGCCGCATAGGCCGGGCCATCGCGGCGCGGCTGGAAGCCTTTAATGCGGAAATTTCCTATTTCAGTCGGCAAAAACAGGATGTGGCCCATGAATATCATCCGACGGCGGTGTCGCTCGCGCGTGCCTGTGACGTCTTGATTGTCGCGGCTGCGGCGACGCCGGAGACGAAACATGCCATCAACCGCCAGGTGCTGGAGGCGCTGGGGCCGGATGGGGTTCTAGTCAATGTCGCCAGAGGGTCGCTGGTGGATGAAAAGGCGCTGGTCGATATTCTCATGGCGGGTGGGTTGAAAGGTGCGGCGCTCGACGTCTTCGAGAACGAACCGCATGTTCCCGAGGCACTCTTCGGCATGCGCAATGTGGTTCTCGCCCCGCATATCGGCGCTGCGACCCATGAGACGCGGCTGGAAATGGGCGCTCTGGTTCTCGCCAATCTGGATGCGCATTTTGCGGGGAAAGATTTGCTGACGCCGGTCGTCTAGGCGGTTCGGGCGGTGACGGGGCAGGTGTGCCCTTTCGCCAGCCGGACTGGCGCAGTGCCGAAAGTAGCGTTCGCATCCGTCATCCATACAAGTTGCTTATTACTCCAAAAAAAATCGGTCTTAGGCAAGCGATGAAAGCTTCACTAATGTTTGTTCAACGATAGGGGACAAACATGCCATTCTCAGACTACAAGACCGCACTCGTAACCGGCGCATCTTCCGGAATTGGCGCCGCCGTCGTGGAGCGCCTTTGCCGCGAAGGGCTGGAAGTGCATGCGGTTGCCAGAAGCGCGGACGCTCTCAACAAGCTGGCGAAGCGCACGGGCTGCTTTGCCCATGCCATCGATGTGACGGACCGACCGGCGCTTGCAAAGCTCACCAGTGAGGTAGCGTTCGATGTCCTCGTGAACAATGCCGGCGTCGACCGCCCGAAGAAGTTCCTGGAAGCGGATGAGAGCGATATCGATCTCCTGATCGACGTCAACCTGCGGGCCGTGCTGCATCTGTGCCGCATGGTGGTGCCGGGAATGGTGGCGCGTGATCGCGGTCACGTCATCAACATCTCCTCCATTGCCGGCAATTACAATTTCGGCGGTAATTCCACCTATCACGCCAGCAAGGCCGGCGTGGCGATGCTGTCCAACCAGCTGCGCATCGATGCTTTCGGCAAGCGCGTGCGGGTGACGGAAATCTGCCCCGGTCGCGTCGCGACTGATATTTTCAATCATGTGCATGGCGATGATCCGAGCATTCGCGAACGTTTCATCGATGGTTTCGAGTTGCCGCAGGCGTCCGATATCGCCGATGCGATTGCGTTTGCCATCGCCGCACCCGTGGCCATGAATATCGGCCACATGGAAATCACCCCGACGCTTCAGGTCATGGGCGGGCTGCAGACGGCCAAGCCCCAAACCGCCGAATATCAGGCAGCTGCGGGCGGTTCCGGAGGAAAACTCGCGTGAGCGGTTTTGACCTCTGGGCAATTCTGAGCAATACAGATTACGTCTCGATGCTTTTGCATGGCATCCAGATGACGTTCATCATCTATGCCGGCTCGTGGCTTCTCGCCATGTCGCTGGCCATCGTGCTTCTCGCCGTCCGCCTGTCGCCCTTCCGCTTCGGCGATCCGCTGGTGGCGGCCTATGTTTCCTATCACCGGAACGTTCCGACGCTGGTGCAGCTGATGCTCTGGTATTTCGGCGTCTTCACGCTGTTGCCGAGCGGGCTGGCCAGCTGGCTTTCCAGCCATAATGCGGAAGCGATCTTCGCCATTATCGGCCTCGGCCTCTGTCAGGCCGCCTATTTCAGCGAAGATCTGCGTTCCGGCGTTCGCTCCATCAATCCCGGCCAGATGGAAGCGGCGCGTGCGCTCGGGCATAGCTATGTCTCGGCCATGCGTTTCGTCATCATGCCACAGGGCGTTCGCAACGCGCTGCCGCCGCTGATCAATCACAGCACTTCGCTGTTCAAGAACAGCAGTCTCGGCGTTCTGATCGGCGCGCCCGAACTCACCCATGCGGTCAAGGAAGTCGAGAATCTGAGTTTCCGGACGTTTGAGGTCTATCTGGTCGCCACCGTGCTTTATCTGTTCTTCTCGCTGCTGATCATGGGTCTCGGAGCCTATATCTCCATGCGTGCCGATCCACTGCGGAGGGCACGGGCATGATCCACGACATGATCGCAATCATCAAGGATTACTGGCTGCTTCTCCTGATCGGCCAATATCCCAACGGGCCGCTGGGCGGCCTTGCCAACACGCTCATCCTCTCAGCGCTCAGCATCGCGCTAGCCTTTCCCGTCAGCATTCTGATGGCGCTGGCGCGGCTGTCGAAATGGCGGCTCTTGCGCTGGCCGGTCACCGCCGTGGTCTATTTCACCCGTGGCGTGCCGCTGCTGATGCTCATTCTCTGGAGCTATTTTCTCGTTCCGTTGTGGACCGGGGCGGATGTGCCGAGCTTCGTTACCATGCTGGCGACGCTCGTCATTTATCAGGGTGCTTTCATGAGCGAGGTTGTCCGCGCCGGCATCGTGTCGCTTGGAGCGGGGCAGATGGATGCGGCGCGTGCGCTGGGGCACGGATATTTCAGCGCGATGCGCTATATCATCCTCCCGCAGGCGCTCTACAACATGATCCCGAGCCTGATCTCGACATTCGTGTCCACCATCAAGGATACGACGCTCGGCTACGTCATCAATGTGCCTGATCTGACCTTTGCGGCGAACCAGGTGAACAACCAGCTTTTGACCCAGCCTTTCCAGGTCTTCCTCATTCTGGCGCTGGTTTATTACATCATCTGCTGGTCGCTGACCCATGTCGCCAATCTTCTCGAGCGGCGTATCGCCCGCCGGCGGGCTGGCCCGCGTGGCAAGCTTGCCGCAGACACGGCCCCGGCCCCCGCCAATATCGTTACGGAGCAGCTATGACCGCGCCAGTTTCCGCCACTCAAGATCCCTACACCATCACGCTCTCGCAGGTCTGCAAAAGCTATGGCGATTATCAGGTGCTCAAGGATGTCAACGAAAACGTCACCCGTGGCGAAGTCGTTGTCATCTGCGGGCCATCGGGTTCCGGCAAGTCCACCCTCATCCGCACGATCAACCGTCTGGAGGAGATCAGCAGCGGCTCGATCATGCTCGATGGCAGGAACATCCATGCCCAGATGCGCGCAAAGGAGCTGAATGCGCTGCGCAGCCGGGTGGGTTTCGTCTTCCAGAGCTTCAACCTCTTCCCGCATCTTTCGGTGGTGGAGAATGTCTCCATGTCGCCGATCCGGGTGAAGGGTGTTTCTCCGGCCGTCGCCCCTGACAAGGCGCTGAAGCTTCTCGATCGCGTCGGCCTTGCCGACAAGGCCAATTCCTATCCCGCACAGCTTTCCGGCGGCCAGCAGCAGCGCGTCGCAATCGCGCGGGCGCTCGCCATGGAGCCGCCGGTCATGCTGTTCGACGAGCCGACCTCCGCTCTCGACCCGGAAATGGTGGGTGAGGTGCTCGCCGTCATGAAGAGCCTCGCAGCCGAAGGCATGACCATGCTCTGCGTCACCCATGAAATGGGCTTTGCCCGTGAAGTGGCCGACCGCATCTGGTTCATCGATGCGGGACGCATTCTCGAGACGGCTAAGCCGGACGAGTTTTTCAAAAATCCGCAACATCCCCGTGCCCAGCGTTTTCTCGCTGATCTCAGGCACTAGAGCGGGATGGCGAAAAGTGTGAGCGGTTTTCGCCTGAAATCTCGCTCAGGACCGAACTATCAACCCAACCTCTATAATAACAGGGAGAACTGAAATGAACTGGAAGTGCATTACTCTTACCGCCGCTTTGGCGACCTCGGCTGCCATCATGCCGGCCAAGGCCGACCAGCTCGATACGATTATCGCGAACAAGACGCTGCGTTGCGCCACTTTCGCCGACGTACCGCCTTTCGCCTCGCCGGATCCGAAGACACGTGAAATGGCCGGCTTCGATGTTGATCTGTGCGGCGCCATCGCCAAGGAACTCGGCGTCAAGGCCGAGGTCAAGCCGGTGTCGGTCGAAGCACGCGTTCCCGAAGTCAAGCTCGGCCGCGTCGATCTCTCGGTCGCCAACCTCGCCTATACCCAGAGCCGTGCCGAGCAGATCCAGTTCAGCGACCCTTATTATCTGGCTAAGGAAATGCTTATCGTTCCGGTCGATGACCCCGGCACCAAGAAGTCTGACTTCGTCGGCCAGCGCATCGCTTCCAGCAAGGGCTCGACATCGGAACTCTCGGTCAAGCTCAACAAGTCCGAGCCGCTGACATTCCAGGATACGGCGTCGGCCTATCTTGCCGTTCAGCAGGGCAAGGCGCGCGGCATCGTTGGCAACACCATGACGATGACCAAGTTCGTCAATGAATCCAAGACCAAGGGCAAGCAGATGCGCATGATCGAAGAGCCGATGCTCTTCCAGCCCATTGGCATCGGCATGGCCAAGGACAACCCGGCGCTGACCGCCAAGATCAACGAAATCCTGCGCAAGCTCGATGCGGATGGCGAGATCAACCGCATCTGGGACAAGTGGCTTGGCCCGAACACCGAATACAAGATGACACGCACCGACAAGGTCGTGCCTCTGTCCGAACTGAAGTTCGACCCGATCCCCTGAGCTTCGGCTCAGCCTCGGTCAAATTTTCCAACTCTTCAACACTATCGGTCGGCGAGACGCTCTCGCCGACAGCTTCAACGTGGGAGGTTTTCATGATCCACATTAAAGATATCGCGCAGCGTCCGGCCAAGGCCGATGTCGAAGCCCTTGCCAAATTCTCTCCTGCGACCATCCATGAGGCGCAGGGGCGTCGCGGCGCATTGTCTTCGCGGCTGAAGCCGGTCGATTATCGCATGAAGCTCTGCGGCCCGGCCTTCACGGTCAAATGCGCGCCGCGCGACAACATCATGCTGCAGCTCGCCATCAACTATGCCAAGCCGGGTGACATCATCGTCGTTTCCGCCGGCGAATATGAAGAAGCGGGTTCCTTCGGCGACGTTCTCGCCAATGCCTGCCTCGCAAAAGGCATCGGCGGTCTGGTGACGGATACCGGCGTGCGCGACACGCTGCAACTGCGGGACCTCGGTTTTCCGGTCTTTTCGCTCAGCGTTTGCATCAAGGGCACGGTCAAGGAGACCATTGCTGCGGTCAACGACCAGGTGATTGTCGGCGGCGAAATCATCAATCCGGGCGATATCATCGTCGGTGACGCCGATGGCCTTGTCGTCGTCAGGCGCGAGGAAGCGCAGGAAGCGGCGAAGCTTTCGCAGGCCCGCGAAGATGCCGAGGCCGGTTACATCGAAGCCTACAAGCAGGGTAAGTCGGTGATCGAGGTCAGCAAGCTTGAGCCGGTTCTGAAAGCCAAGGGACTTGTTGTCGATATCTGAGAAAAATTCGAGGAAAGGCCTGGCGGCAACAGCCGCCGAGCCAAACCCTCATGGGAGGAGAGACTATGAAAGCGGTTGTCATCCACGCGGCCAAGGATCTGCGGATCGAGGAACGGGAGACCGAGCAGCCCGGTCCGGGGCAGGTCGAGGTTGCTATCGAAGCGGGTGGCATCTGCGGCTCCGACCTGCATTATTACAATCATGGTGGCTTCGGCACCGTGCGCGTGCGGGAGCCGATGATCCTCGGTCATGAGGTCGCCGGCACCATCAAAGCTTTGGGGGAGGGCGTTTCCCATCTCGCCGTCGGCGACCGCGTCGCAGTATCGCCGAGCCGGCCCTGCAACCATTGCGAATTCTGCCTGAAGGGCCAGCAGAACCAGTGCCTGAACATGCGCTTTTACGGCTCAGCCATGCCCATGCCGCATATTCAGGGCGCATTCCGCCAGCGCTTGGTCGCCGAGGCGTATCAGTGCCACAAGGTGCGGGATGGCGTCTCCATTCATGAGGCGGCGATGGCGGAACCTTTCGCGGTAACGTTGCATGGCGTCAACCGCGCCGGCGCACTAACGGACAAACGTGTTCTGGTCACCGGCTGTGGGCCGATCGGGGCGCTTGCCATCATCGCCGCCCGCGCCCATGGCGCCCGGGAAATTGTCGCGACCGATGTCATGGATGCGGTTCTGCAAAAGGCGCTCGCCATTGGGGCCGACCGCGTCATCAATGTCGCCAGTGACCCGGATGCGCTCTCCGCCTATTCGGTGAACAAGGGTTATTTCGATGTGCAGTTCGAGGCGTCCGGCAATGAAAGGGCCGTCCGGTCAGGTCTCGAAGCGCTGAAACCCCGCTCCACCGTGGTTCAGCTCGGCCTTGGCGGCGATGTTTCTATCCCGCAGAATATGGTGGTTGCCAAGGAAATCGAGATGAAAGGCACCTTCCGTTTCCATGAGGAATTCGGACTTGCCGTCGATTTCATCAACCAACGCCGTGTCGACCTGAAACCTCTGCTGACCGGAACTTTCCCATTGGAAGAGGCAGTCACGGCATTTGAAACCGCCGGTGACAGGAGCAAATCCATGAAGGTTCAGCTCGCCTTTTAATTTTGTCGGCGTGGCCAGGCCTTGAGAACACAGGCGCAATAGCTTGCGCCTGTGGTTTTGCTCGGACGCTCAATTGTTCAAATAGGTCTTGAGGAAGCTGCGCGTCCTCTCCTGCTGCGGCCGGACGAAGATTTCGGATGGTGGGCCTTCCTCCACCACCAGCCCCTTGTCCATGAACACTACGCGGTCGGCGACTTCCGCGGCGAAGCGCATTTCATGGGTCACGATCAGCATGGTCATATGCTCGCGCGCCAATTGTTTCATGACCTGGTTGACCTCTTCCACCAGTTCCGGGTCGAGAGCGGAGGTTGCCTCGTCAAACAACATGACTTTCGGCCGCATGGCGAGCGCGCGGGCAATCGCAACCCGCTGTTTCTGGCCCCCGGAGAGCATGGAAGGATAAGCGGCCGCCTTGGCATCCAGCCCCACCTTGGCCAGCAGCGAAAGGGCAAGCTCTGTCGCCGCGCTTTTGGTCATGTTCTTGAGCGTGATCGGCCCCAGTGTGATGTTTTCCAGCACGCTGAGATGCGGGAACAGGTTGAAGTGCTGGAAGACCATGCCCATGTCCTGCCGCACGGCATTGATGTGGCGTTCAAAAGCGCGGCCCGTGAGCGGCTGGTTGACCTGCAGGCCTTCGAGGTAGATTTCTCCCGAGTTGACCGTTTCCAGATGGTTGATGGAGCGCAGTAGCGTGCTCTTGCCGGAGCCGCTCGGCCCGATGATCGCGACGATCTGGCCCTTTGCTACCGAAAGATTGATGTTCTTGAGAACTTCGAGGTCGCCATAGGACTTTGCGACATTGCGCACGTCCACGGTGGGCTGGACCATCGGCTGGGAATTGCTCATCGGATAAACTCCATTTTCTTGTCGGTCCTGCGCAATGCGAATTCCAGCGTCAGATTGATCGCGTAGTAGATCGCGGCGGCGACGAGATAGAATTCGAAGGGGCGATAGGTTTCGCTGATCGCCTGCTGGGAGGCGAGAACCAGTTCGGAAACGCCGAGAACCGAAACCACGGCGGTGTCCTTCAGCATGGCTATCATGTTGTTGCCGATTTGCGGCAGCGCGCGGACCACGGCCTGCGGCACGATGATGTAACGCAGCGTCTGCACCTTGCTGAAACCGATGCTGCGGGCGCCCTCCGTCTGGCCGTTATCGATGCCGAGGATGCAGACACGGATGATATCGGCATTGTAGATGGCGAAATGCAGTCCGAGGCCGATGATGCCGGTCCATATTGCCGGAATGTTCACCCCGATCTGGGAAAGGCCGTAGTAGATGAAATAGAGTTGCAGTAGCAGCGGCGTTCCCATGAGCACCCAGCTGACGAAACGCACGGGATATTGGGCGATACGCGGTGCATAAAGCGTGGCGAGCGCGATGAGCACGCCGCCGGCAAAGCTGATGACGGCGGCGCTTGCGGCGATGATGATTGTCCACAGCGCACCGGTGAGGATCGCGGCGGCAAAGGGCGGAACGATGGTGAAATCCAGCATGGAATACCTCCTATTTCAGCGCAAAGCGGGCATCGAGCGCGTCGATCAGACGGGCAAGCAGATAGACCAGCACCATGTATATGGCTGCCGAGACGGCGAAGATTTCAAAGGGACGATAGGTCGAGCCGATGAAGCGTTGGGCGGTATAGGTCAGTTCCACGACCGAGATGGCGGAGACCAGCGAAGAGCCCTTGAGCAGCATGATCGTATTGACGCCGATGGAACGGATCATCAAGCGGCCGGCTTGCGGCAACACCACGAGTCGCATTGTTTGCCCGCGGGCGAAACCGATCGACCGGGCCGCTTCCGTTTGCCCCTTGTCGACGGTCAGGATCGCACCGCGCATGGCTTCGGCAAGATAGGCACCGACATTGATGCCGAGGCCGATCGCGCCGGCAGTGAAGGGGTCGAGATCGATGCCGATCTGTGGGCCACCGTAATAGAGGATGAAAAGCTGCAGCAGGCAGGGCGTCCCGCGAAAAACGCTGACATAGGCGCTCCCGACAAAGCGCAGAAGCTTAGACCGGGCAAGGCGCGCCGCTGTTGCGAGCGTGGCGAGGACGAGGCCTAGCGCCAGAGCGAGTACGGTGATTTCAAGCGTGACGAGCGCGGCTTCCAGAAAAAATGGAAACACCTGCGTCATTAAGGAGAAGCCCATTGTGCCTCCTCTCGAACTGAGAAAGGAAAGGGAAGGTCCACGGAGGGAACCTTCCTTCCACGGTTTGCATCGGGGCGGCTGTCAGCGAATGTCGCGGCCGACCCATTTCATCGAAATCTTTTCGTAGGTGCCGTCGGCGCGCATGTCTTCCAGCGCCTTCTGGATCGCCTCCTTGAGTTCGCCGCTGTTCTTGCGCAACGCAATGCCGATACTGTCGCCGTTTCCGGCATCGGGAATGGCAATTTCCCGTACATTCTGCCCGCTGCTTTTCGAGGCCACGAGAACGGGAATGGAATCGGCGGCGATGGCGTCGATGCGGCCGGCCTGGAGGTCGAGCAGCGCTTCCGACAGAGCCTTGTATGTCCGCACGGTCCAGTCGCCGCGCTGGCGCGCCCACTTGTCACTGACTTCACCGAGGGTGACGCCGACGCTCTTGTCCTTCAGGTCATCGAGGGATTTTGCCGGGGATGTCTCGGGGACGAAGACGGCCCTTCCGCTATGGTAATAGGGACCGGCGAAGGCGACGGCCTTTTCGCGTTCCGGCGTGATGGTCATGGATCCCACGACTGCTTCGTATTTGCCGGAAATCAGGCCGGCGATAATGCCGTCCCATGCCGTCGTCACCACAACCGGCTTCACGCCAAGGCGCTTTGCCAGTTCATTGCCGATATCGACATCGAAGCCGACGACTTCGTTCTTGTCGTTGACGAAGCTGAAGGGTGGAAAGCTGCCGCTCATGGCGAAGCTGAAAGTGCCGCGTTCCCTGACCTTGGCCAGATCGTTGGCGGAGGCCGGCAAGGCCGATGCCAGCGCCGCGACGGCCAGCCCGGCAAGAGCTATTTTCTTGAGGATCGACATGGGAAAACTCCGTATAAAAAGCGTGCAGCCATCTGGCTGCGGACAGCGGAACGCGCTGCACGAAGGTGAAAAACAACGGGGAATATATGTTGAGGAAACGCCCTTTTGCTGTCGCGGATCATAGAGACGGCACGGGGCTTCTTCTGGCGACGAACCTCAGAACATGAGCAGTGATTTCTTTATTTTTATCTTCATGAGGAAGGCCCTCCCAAGCCTTTGGATGACGAGAGATGCGCTGGCGGCCCAGATGAAAGGACCGCCGCTGCATCGATAAAAAACAGTCTAGCGAAGTTGAACGGCTATAAAAAATGGCATTTCAGCGCATTTTCTGCAGGCATTTTGAGCGATTTGTATAGTCGCATTGGTGAAATCGACATTCGCTCAAAATCCCGGCCTGAGATCCCATCATCGTGGTGTCAGGTGAATGCCGGCAAGCGTGCAGCGAACTGAACCGCCGGCTTTCTCGACGGTCGGTATGTCAAGCGCGACTGGAACGGCGCTTTCGCGGATCGTGTCCCTCTGCGCCGCGGTGAGCGAAGCGTAAGCGGTGTTGGAAAGGGCGAGGATGCGGCCGTCCCGCCCCTGCAACTCCAGCGCGTTGCCGGCGAAGTCACGGATCTGGGCATTGGTGAGCGCGATGACCCGTCGTCCCGATCGTTCGAGGCGGGCGACGATTTCCGCGCGCCGGCCTTCGTCGGCGATCATGTCGAGGCCGATCATTGCGTAATCCGTGCCGATGCACATCAGGACATTGGTGTGGTAGACCGGCACGCCCGCCTCATCACGGGCATCGAACACCATCGGCTCGAAATTGAAATGCGTCGAGAAGCGCTCGAGCGCGATCGGGTCGGTGCGGTCGGACCGCACGGCATAAGCGACACGGTCGATATGATCGAGAACCATGGCGCCCGTGCCTTCCAGAAAAAGACCGTCCGGTTCCAGGCCGGAATAATCGATGATGTCCTGAACGCGATAGCGGCTCTTCAACATCTCGATGACATCGTGCCGACGCTCGCGCCTGCGGCTTTCGGCCTTCATCGGATAGATTGCGACATGGCCGCCGGCATGGGTGGAAAACCAGTTGTTGGGAAAGACGGAATCGGGTGTTTGTGTGCCTTCGTCTTCAAATAGATGCACCGTCACGCCATGGCTTTCCAGTGTCTGTGCCGCTCGGGTGATTTCCGCATGGGCGATGGCGCTGAAGTCCTCGCCGCTGTCGGGTGTTGCCTGAAACCGGTTGTCAGCGGCGGTCTCTGTATTGACCGTGAAATGATGCGGACGCACCATGACGACGGCGGCCGGCGCCTGAATGGAATAGGTTCTTTTCATCATCTTCTGGCTCCTCAGGCCCGGGCGCGTTGCAGCATGCCGAAGAGATCACGCGGATCATCGGGATCGGCGATGATGTCGATTTCCTGATAGAAGCTCGAGCCTTCGAGTTTGCCACGCACGTAACGCAGGGCGGAAAAATCCTCTATGGCGAAACCGACGCTGTCGAACAGGGTGATCTGGCGTGTGTCCTGACGGCCTTCGGCCTCGCCGAGAACCACTTTCCAAAGCTCGGTCACCGGATAATCCGCGTCCATCTGCTGGATTTCACCTTCGATGCGTGTCTGCGGCGGATATTCGACAAAGGTGTCGGCGCGCAGCAGAATATCCCTGTGCAATTCCGTCTTGCCGGGGCAATCGCCGCCGATGGCGTTGATGTGCACGCCGGCGCCGACCATATTGTCGGTCAGGATGGTCGCATATTGCTTGTCGGCGGTGCAGGTGGTGATGATGCCGGCCCCTTCGATTGCAGCCTGTGCCGATTTGCATGGGATCACCGTCAGGCCGCTTTCCTTCAGGTTTGCGGCGGTCTTTTCGGTAGCGCGGGGATCGATATCGTAGAGGCGTACCTCCTCAATGCCGAGCACCGCCTTCATCGCCAGCGCCTGAAACTCCGCCTGAGCTCCGTTACCGATCATCGCCATGGCTTTCACACCCTTCGGCGCGAGATGCCGGGCGGCCATTGCCGAGGTGGCGGCAGTGCGCAGCGCCGTCAAAAGGGTCATCTCCGTCAAGAGCACCGGATAACCGGTGGAGACGGATGCGAGCAGGCCGAAGGCGGTGACAGTCTGAAGCCCTTCCGCCATGTTTTTCGGATGGCCGTTCACATATTTGAAGCCGTAAATTTCCCCGTCGGAGGTCGGCATCAGTTCGATGACACCTTCGCGCGAATGCGAGGCGACGCGCGGCGTCTTGTCAAAGCATGGCCACCGGCGAAAATCCGTCTCGATGGCATCTGTAAGCTCAACCAGCATCTGCTCTATGCCGATATGATGCACCAGGCGCATCATGTTCTCGACGCTGACGAAAGGAATAAGGGCTTTTGGGGACGGGGACAGGGGCATATGGGCAACTCCTCGCTTGCTGCAACGAAGATAGCTGCCGGGCCTGTTCAACCGAAATCGCAGAAGCTTGTTGTTTCTGAAGCCATTTTGAACAATATGTTCAATCCAATTGTCAAATCGGTCAGATTCCATGAGTATTGCAAAATACATACCCGATGAACTCGACCGGCAAATCATCGCCCATCTCAGGGTCGATGGCCGGGCATCGCTTGCCAAACTTTCCGATGCGCTGGGTGTCGCGCGCGGCACGGTACAGAACAGGCTGGACCGGCTGACGGAAACCGGCACACTGCTTGGATTTACCGTGCGGGTGCGCGAGGATTATGATGACCGGGCGGTCCATGCGGTGATGATGATCGAGGTCATGGGAAAATCGACCACGCAGGTTATCCGCAAGCTTCGTGGCATTGCCGAGATTTCCTCGCTCCATACCACCAATGGCAATTGGGATCTGGTGGCGAATATCCGCGCCGGCAGCCTCTCGGATTTCGACCGGGTGCTGCGGGAGGTCCGTATGATAGACGGCGTCTCGAACAGCGAAACCAGCCTCCTGCTCAGCAGTGTTTAAGTGCGGCCATCGGTTTGGCTGCAGGGTGTCTGTGAGATCAAAGCTCTCGTGGCCTGACGAAACGCTGCTCCAGAACCTCGCTTCCCCATTGGCTGCCGGGACGTTCCTCGACACAGGCGAAACCATGGGTCTCGTAAAGATGCCGTGCGGCCGAAAGACCGTTAAATGTCCATAGATGCGTTTCGGCGAAAGCCTTTCTGTCGGCAAAGGCGAGTGCTGCGGCGAGCAGCCTGCGCCCTACACCGCCACCGCGCACGCCGTCATCAACAATGAACCAGCGTAGATGCGCGATGTCCGATCCCAAGTCTTCGCCGTCGATGGCGACGGAGCCGATAATCTCTTGCCCGCGCATTGCGGCCCATATTGCGTTTTGTGGTTTTTCGAGCCGGTTGCAAAAGGAGGCGAGACCCTCAGCCACAACGGATTCGAAAGGCTGGCCGAAACCGGATGTCCGGGCATAATAAAGCGCATGCATCTGCGTGATGCGGGCGATGAGACCGGGCCTGTAACCCTCTACGATCTCCACGGTGGGCACCGCGGCATCGCTCCGGTCTTCCAGCGCGTCGGCGTAAAGACGAAGCCCTTCCAGAATGGCGCGGCCATCCGCCAGGGCAAGTCGTGAAAGGGCGTTCGATACCTGCCGGTTTGCGAAGGAGTGAATGGCACCGACCCGATCCTGCCCTCGTCCGGCCAGATAGAGCCGCTTGATGCGGTTATCTTCACTGTCCGCCGCCTCCAGAACATCTCCGGACAGAATGAGTTTGCGAAGCATGCGGCTGACACTCGATTTTTCGAGCCGCAGAAGCTTCCCCAGATCGCGCGCCGTGATGCCCGGGCATGTCTCGATCTCGATCAGGGCATGCACGGCAGAGGGCGGCAGATCGGTGCCGGCGAAATCCCCGCCCATGAAGCCGAGTTCACGGACAAGCCGGCGCGAGGTGAAGCGGATGTCATTTATGGGAAGGGACTGTTCGGGCATGCTAAATCCATTATGGTTGCATCATGCAACCATAATCACATTCTGCGCCGTCTGCCAAGTTTGGATTCCGTAAAATGCTGGATTTCTCTGTAAAATAGGGCAAGCTCCCGTTCGGCAACGCCAACATGGCGTTGCTGAACGGCGGCTTTCGAGAAAAGACCATTAAAGCAGTCCGTATGGAAGTTTGCGGGCAAGTCGCAAAATTTAATTATCCGGCTATGGAGCCAATATGCCCGATACGCCTCGTTTCTTCCGTTATGCCGTTCTCGCTGCGATGTTGCCCGTCGCTGTCCTCGGTGTCGTGACAACGCCGGCTGAGTATCGCGCCATCGGCATCGAGGCGGCAGATTGCGACGGGCCTATATCGGTTCTGATGCCTGCCGTACCAGCGCTTGCAGCCTATGCCATCATCGGCTGGCTGTTTCTGTCGGGTGCCAAACGCCACCGCTCCTTGATTTCCGGTAGCATTTGCGTGCTGGTATCTTTGGCGCTTATCTGGAATATCGGTGCAGCGCTCCTGGAATGTCGGCGAAACGCGGTGGAAATGGCGTGTGATTACAGCGGGAAGCTGTGAGCATGCTTGGAAATACGGAATACGGCTCTAGCCGTGAAACCGTAGATTTCGTCGCGTCAGCTGCTCGACAGTGGTGCAGCCCATCAGCTTCATGCCGCGTTCGATTTCGATACGCATCATTTCCAGCGCCCTTTCCACCCCGGGCTGGCCGGCGGCAGCGAGAGGGAAAAGATAATAGCGGCCGAGCCCCACAGCCTTTGCGCCCAGAGACAGGGCTTTCAGGACATGGGTTCCGCGCTGTACGCCGCCGTCCATCATCACATCGATCCGGTCGCCAACCGCATCGACGATCTCTGCCAGCTGGTCGAAGGCGCTGCGGGAACCATCGAGCTGGCGGCCGCCATGATTGGAGAGCACGATGCCGCTGCAGCCGATTTCGACGGCGCGCCGGGCGTCGTCAACCGACATGACGCCTTTGAGGCAGAAAGGCCCATCCCATTCTCGTACCATCTGCGCCACATCGTCCCAGTTCATGGAAGGGTCCAGCATCTCGGTGAAATAGCGGCTGATGGACAGAGCCCCGCCATCCATTTTGATGTGGCCGTCGAGTTGTGGCAGGCTGAAGCGCTCATGTGTCAGATAATTGATGCCCCAGGCCGGCTTGATGGCGAATTGCGCGATGCCGGAGAGATTGAGCTTGAAGGGGATGGCAAAACCGGTGCGCTTGTCGCGCTCGCGGTTTCCGCCGGTAATGCTGTCCACGGTCAGCATCATTGTCTCGACGCCAGCGCTTTTGGCGCGTGCCATCATATCGCGGTTGAGGCCACGATCCTTGTGGAAATAGAACTGATAGACCTGCGGCCCGCCGCTGATCCGGCGCGCTTCCTCAAGACTGGTGGTGCCGAGCGAGGAGACGCCGAACATGGTGCCGAATTTTCCCGCCGCGGCCGCGACCGCTCGCTCTCCCTGATGGTGGAAGAGGCGCTGCAGCGCCGTCGGGGAACAATAGACCGGCATGGAGAGCTTTTGCCCCATGACGGTGACTGACATGTCCACGTCGGACACGCCGCGCAGCACATCCGGAACAAGATCGCAATTTTCGAACGCAGCCGTGTTCCGCCGATACGTTACCTCGTCATCGGCGGCGCCGTCTATGTAGTTGAAGATCGGCCCGGGAAGACGCTGTTTGGCCATGCGGCGAAAATCGTGGAAATTATAGCAGTCTTTGAGTTGCATCTGTCGCTCGACCGGTCCGGTTTGAAAGCCCTGAAAAGATTGCTCGAAACCTATACCGGGGATTTGGGGCGGGCAATCGGCCTGCCGACGATTTCCGCAGGCTCGAAGCATGAATAATTCAGGGTCGGGGCGGCAGCAGCAGCTCCTGGAGCGAGGTGCTTCGCCGAAAGCCGGAGGACCGACATCCACATTTCCGTGCCCACAGTCGGGAAGGATGAAAATACATGTTTCATCCAAAGGTCACGTGCGACCGGGGTTACGAATGTCCTGTCACCGGGGGCAGCGCTAAACGGGGCTTGCAAGCTGCCCGGTGGAAACCGAATGCAGCGCTTTGCCAGTGCTGATGAAGCTCTCGATATTGCCGATCGTGGTGTCCGCAATGTTTTTGAGGGCTTCCTCCGTGAAAAACCCCTGATGACCGGTTACCAGAACATTGGGGAAGGTCAGCAACCGCGCAAAGACATCGTCGCGCAGCACGTCATTGGAAAGATCTTCGAAAAAGAGATCGCCCTCCTCCTCATAGACATCGATGCCGAGAGAACCGATCCTGCCATCTTTCAGACCCGTGATCGCGGCCCGCGTGTCGATGATCGCGCCGCGGCTGGTATTGATGAGCATCACGCCTTTCTTGAGGAAGGGCAGCGTCTCCTTGCGGATCAGGTGCCTGGTTTCCGGTGTGAGGGGGCACATCAGCGTAAGAATGTCCGATGTCCGAAACAATTCCTCCCGCGTGACATAGGCCATGCCCAACGCCTCGCAATCAGGATTCGTATGAAGATCGTGACCGATGAGACGGCAGCCGAAGCCGGCTGCAATACGCGCAAAAATCGCGCCGATCTTTCCCGTGCCGACGATGCCGATGGTCTTGCCGTGGAGATCGAAACCAAGCAGGCCATCAAGGGCGAAGTTGCCTTCGCGGACGCGGTTATAGGCGCGGTGGATCTTGCGGTTGAGCGACAGGATGAGCGCCATTGTATGTTCGGCAACCGCATAGGGTGAATAGGCGGGGACGCGAGCGATGGTGAGGCCCAGCTTCTCGGCGGCCGCAAGATCGACTTGGTTGAAGCCGGCGCAGCGCAGGGCGACGAGCCGCACACCCATTTCCGCCAGCCTTTCGAGCACAGGCCGCGACAGGTCGTCATTCACGAAGGCGCAGATCGCATCGGTTCCCTCCGCCAGGGCCGCCGTTTCAAGCGACAGGCGCGCTTCGCAATATTGTATCCGCATGCCCGGCCCGGCGGCGGCGTCAAGGAACTGCCTGTCATAGGGCTTGGCGCTGTAAACCACGATCCGCATCTGCTTCTCCAGTATCGAGTACGAAAGTTACCGTTGCGGAGACCATGCGTCTGGTAAGTCTCCTCAGCTGCGAAGGCCCGGTGCTTCCTGCCCGGTGCTTTCAACATATTCCGTGTAGCCGCCGCCAAATTGGTGAATACCATCCGGGGTCAGTTCAAGTACCCGGTTTGAAAGGGCGGCGAGGAAATGGCGGTCGTGGGAAACGAACAGCATCGTACCCTCATAATCCGACAGGGCCTTGATCAGCATCTCCTTGGTGTCGAGATCGAGATGGTTCGTCGGCTCATCCAGTACGAGGAAATTCGGTGGATCGAATAGCATGGCCGCCATAACGAGACGGGCTTTTTCGCCGCCGGAAAGAACACGGCAGCGTTTTTCAACATCGTCGCCGGAGAAGCCGAAACAGCCGGAAAGCGCACGCAGAGGCGCCTGCCCGGCTTTTGGAAAACGTTCCTCCAGCCATTCCAGAATGGTGCTGTCGCCATCCAGAACATCCATGGCGTGCTGGGCGAAATAACCGAGCTTGACGCTGGCGCCGAGCGTGACATTGCCGGAATCCGGCTCGGTCGTGCCGGTCACCAGCTTCAGCAAGGTCGATTTTCCAGCACCATTGACGCCCATGATGCACCAGCGCTCCTTGCGCCGCACCATGAAGTCCAGCTCGCCATAGATCGTGCGGCTGCCATAGGCCTTGTTGACCTTCTTCAGCGCCACGACATCCTCACCCGATCTTGGGGCCGGTGCGAATTCGAAAGCGACAGTCTGACGCCGTTTTGGCGGTTCGACGCGGTCGATCTTTTCAAGTTTCTTGACGCGGCTCTGCACCTGCGAGGCATGCGAGGCACGCGCCTTGAAGCGTTCGATGAACTTGATTTCCTTGGCGAGCATGGCCTGCTGACGCTCGAATTGCGCCTGCTGCTGCTTTTCGTTCTGTGCCCGCTGCTGTTCGTAAAATCCATAGTCGCCGGAATAGGTGGTGAGGCTGCCAGCATCAATCTCGATGATCTTGGTGACGATGCGGTTCATGAATTCGCGGTCATGCGAGGTCATCAACAACGCGCCGTCATAGTTCTTCAGAAAATCCTCAAGCCAGATCAGGCTTTCGAGGTCGAGATGGTTCGACGGTTCGTCAAGCAGCATCACGTCCGGGCGCATCAAAAGGATGCGGGCGAGCGCCACACGCATCTTCCAGCCGCCGGACAGTTTTGAAACATCACCGTCCATCATTTCCTGGCTGAAGCTCAAGCCATCCAGAACCTCACGGGCGCGGCCCTCCAGTGCGTAGCCATCAAGCTCTTCGTAACGCGCCTGCACTTCACCGTAACGTTCTATGATAGCGTCCATTTCGTCCATCCGGTCGGGATCGGACATGGCGGCTTCCAGCTCCCGCAGTTCCGCCGCCACTTCGCTGACCGGGCCTGCGCCTTCCATGACTTCGGCGACCGCGGAGCGTCCGGACATTTCACCGACATCCTGATCGAAATAACCGACCGTCATACCCTTTTCGACGACGACCTGGCCCTCATCGGGCTGCTCCTCGCCGGTCATCATCCGAAACAGCGTGGTCTTGCCAGAACCGTTCGGCCCGACAAGGCCGATCTTCTCACCACGATTGAGCGCGGCGGAGGCCTCGATGTAAAGAATGCGGTGACTGTTCGACTTGCTGATATTTTCGATGCGGATCATGACGGGGCCTATGAATGGGAGCGGCCCTCCTATGCCACGGGTCGCCGCCGCTGTCACCTGCCGCTCATGTCTTGTCAGCCATGCAGAGCCTGAGAACACTGGCCTCCGGGGCAAATACCCCGGAAGCGATATGTTTGCGTCTTCGTCTGCCGAATTTTCGTCAGTTGGTCAGCGTGGCTATGCTGCCGGCTGCCTTGCGGGCGATTTCGCCAAAAGCGGTGACAATCTGCTCCATGTTTTCGGGCGCGTAATAATTGTCCAGGCTGGAGGCGCAATATTGCAGCAGCGACTTGCCCTTGTCCGGCGCCATGAAGGCGACGCTGAAAATCTTGATCCCGTCTTTCTTGGCGGTCTCACAGGTGGTGCGCACCGACTGGTCGATGCTGGAACTCCACGAGGCGCTGTTTCCAGTCATTTCACCATCGGTCATCAAGACGATATAGCGCTCGAAGGATTCACTGCCTTTGTCTTTGTGTGCTTTCGCTTCGTCGGGGTTGGATTTTTTAAGGGCGTTGTAGGCAGCGGTCAGGCTGCTGCGGGCATCTGTGCCGCCGGTCGGAAATTCCGGGATCTGTTTATCAACATAAGTGACAACGCTGCTTGTACCCCAGGTGGTGGCCTGCGTCGGATAGGTCTCATGTGTATAGACCGATGCACCTGTGCGAACGAGCTGGGAACCACCGCTGGCGGTATAGGTCGGGTCGGCCTTGTTCAACGTAGCGACGAGAAAGCCGACCGCGGTTTTCAGCGATGTGGCCTTGTTGACGTAGCACGGACTGGAGGTAACCTGCGATTCGCTCTTGCCCCAATTGCTGGAAGTGTAATTCGGGCACGATTTTTTCGCACTATTGATCGTATCGGTCTTGAAGGACATCGATCCTGAACGGTCAAGCACCAGATACATGGAGATCGGCGCTCCCTTGTTGACGGTGCTTTTCGCGGTGCCGGTCGCGGAAATATCGATAGTCTTCAGTCCCAAAAAACCGATTAGAGGATTGAGTTGCAGCTGACGGTTGATCGTGGTCTCGATGAAGTAGGTCTTGCCGCGTGCGTCTTCGGTTGACGAGATATTGATCGGAGAGTTCTTTTCGAGCTCCTTCCTCTCTTCCTCGGTCAGGTTCTTTATCTGTTGACTGGCGATGAAAGCCTTGGCGATTTCCTTGATTTGCTCGTCGGTGGCATCGCCTTCTTTCAGGCGCGCCTCGGTTGCTGCAGCGAGCGCCGCAGAATCCGCCGTGTTCTGCAGGTCGGCTTTCACCTGCATCACATTTGCCAGCTCCAAACCGGCTCCGGCCACGCCCAACAACACCGGCAGCAATATTGCCGTCATGATGCCGAAATTACCGCTGGTATCGGCAAGGAAACGGCGCTTCAGTTTTTTGTCTGTGGAGGCGGTCATGATGGGGCTCACCGATTAGAATATTCGATTAAGCGCAGGAAACCCGCAAAGGATGTAAAATCCGCTAACACGAAGATTATAATTTTATAAACCGTTCAAATTGGCGCAGTTTTCGAAGTATTTTCAAGAATTAATGGGTTGGAAGATTGAAATAACACACAGTGTGTCATTGCTGGACGGGAACCACATCCACGGCCTGTTTTATCTGCTGGTTGCCGTAGCTCTTCAGGACCCCGATCACCGGTGCAATATCCGAATAGTCGCGGCCATAACCGACGACGATGTGGTCGCTGCCGGCCACGATATCATTGGTAGGGTCCAGTTCCAGATAACCGGCCGCTTCTCCGCACCAGATGCGGACCCAGGCATGCATCGCATCGGCGCCTTCCAGCCGTTCCTTGCCCGGCGGAGGAATGGTGCGCAGGAAACCGCTGACATAACCGGCGGGAATGCCGAGGCTGCGCAGCGCCGTGATCATGATATGCGAAAAATCCTGGCACACGCCGCGCTTCAATTTAAAGGCTTCGGATGGTGTCGTATCCACGGTGGTCGCCTCGCCATCATAGGTGAAGTCTTTGTGGATGCGTTTGCACATGGCCAGCGCGATTTCGCGGATGGTCATTCCCGGTTTCAGCAATTCCCGCGCATAGGCCGAGATCGCCGCATCCATCCCTATTCTCGGGCTTGTGCCGATGAAATGATGCGGTGACTGGAAATCGATGGACCAGACATCGGCAAGGTCTTGCGGCAGGCGGGAAAGCTCGGGTGAAAAATCGGCCGTCATGGCCGGCGCTTCCACCATCACCCGCGCCTGCATGCGGATATCCAGCTTTTCATGCGGCGCGCGCAGGTGCACCGAGGTAGACGATTGATGAAAGAAATCGTCAAAGACGGCACGTTCTTCCGGCACCGGCGAAACGTCGATGGAACCTGCGACCAATCTCTGCCGACCCGGGATCGACAGCGGCAGCACGCGGATAATGTGGCGTGCGCCATGGGCCGGCGTGTCGTAGGTGTAACCCATATGCAGGGAAAGATCGTAAAGCATAAGGCTATCCGAGATAGGTGCGGGCCAGAACATCGGACAGATGTTCCATGTCGGTTTCGAGCTGGCGATAGACCGCACCGTTCATGTTTTCCGGAGTCATGACGGCGAGTCCGGAATGCAGACGCATCGTTTCGCGGTAAAAAGGAGACATCTGGCCGTTCACGAAGGCATTTGGAAGCTGTTCCACCTCGGTGCGGATTTCGTTCAGCTGAAACAGGATCGAGCGCGGATTGAGCGGATCAAGCGCCAGAAGATCGGTGACGGTCAGACCTGCCGTAGCGACATTGTAACGGCGGCGATGGGTCATGACGCTGTCGCCGATTTCGAGCAACATGTCATAGGAACCGTCAGGCGCGTCCGGCCCGGTCATGTGGCCGAGAAGTCGCGTCATATGCAGGCCGCGCTCGAGATAACGGCCGATCGACAGGAAACGCCATCCGGTGAAGCGGTACATGTTTTCATGCACGAGACCGGCAAAGCCGGCAAGCTTGCGCAAAAGGATCGTCATGGCGTGGGTAGCATCGTCGCCTGGCGCCACTTTCGCGTGGAAACGGCGGGCTGTCTTGGCAAGATCGTTCAGCGCCAGCCAGCCATCGGGCGAAAAGCGGTCACGGATATTGCTGGCGGAATAAAGCGCGCTGTTGATGTTGTTCAGCAGGCTTTCCGGCACGGCATCGTTCATCTCCACGTCAAGCGCTTCGAGATACCGCGTCACATGGGCGAGCAGGGGTTGGCGCGGATCGGCCGACTCGGCATAACGCCCGTGCCAGGCACGCAGGATGCGCAATGCGCCTTCAGAACGTTCGATATAACGGCCGAGCCAGAAGAGGTTATCGGCAGCCCTGCTTGGCAGGCTGCCCGGCATATTGCGGGTAAAGCTCTCTTCCGCCGGCAGGAGGGTCGTGCGTTCCACCGGTTTTTCGCTGACGATCCAGACATCCGCCGCGCTGCCACCCGATTGCATGGCAATGGCGGAAACGTCATCGCCGCTTCCAATTCGTGCAAAGCCACCCGGCATGATCTGCCAGCCATTCTGCGTGCGGGCGGCAAACACACGAAGGCTCATCGGACGCGGCACCAGCTTGTTGTCGATATAGGCCGGCGTGGTTGAAAGCTTCACGACTTCCTGGCCCACCAGCTTGTGACCATCGGAGGCCAGCCAGTCGCTGATCGATTCCTTCGCCGTCTCGCGCAGGGAAGAGCCGAGCACGGATTGACCGTTGTCGTCGAAAAAGGGCAGGCGGGAATAGGCCGGGCCGATGACCATGCCTTCGATATTGCCGGCAACGTGGTGGCGTTCCGATTCCTGTCCGCACCACCAGGTGGCGATCGACGGCAGCTTCAGCTCCTCGCCCAGAAGGTGGCGGCAGATGCGCGGCATGAAGGCAAGCAGCGCCCGCGTTTCGAGAATGCCGCTGCCGAGGGCGTTGACGATGGTGAGCGCTTCGTTGCGCAGCGCCTGTACCATGCCGGGTGTGCCGATATGGGATTGCTGGTTGAGTTCCAGCGGATCGGAATAGGAGGCGTCGAGACGCCGCCAGAGCACACCGATCGGCTTCAACCCCGCCACGGTTCGAACCATGACGCGGCCGTTGACGACAGTGAGGTCCTCGCCCTCCAGCAGCATGAAGCCGAGATAACGGGCGATATAGGCGTGTTCGAAGTAGGTTTCGTTGGCGGGGCCGGGCGTCAGCACCGCGATGCGATCGTCAGGATGCTTCCTGTGGGCCTGCAGCGTGTCGCGGAAAGCGCCGAAAAATGAGGCGAGACGGTGAACATGGGTTTCGGCATAGATATCGGAAAGCGCGCGGGTGGTCGCCACCCGGTTTTCCAGGGCAAAGCCCGCGCCGGAAGGCGCCTGCGTCCGGTCCGCCAGCACCCACCAGTTTCCATCAGGTCCGCGTCCGATTTCGAATGAGCAGAAATGCAGGTAATGGCCACTTGCCGGTTTGACGCCGACCATTGGACGCAGATATTCCGGATTGGAGGCGATCAGCGCCGGCGGCACGTAACCTTCGTTCACCAATCGGTTTTCGCCGTAAAAATCGGCGACCATGGCCTCCAGAAGATCGGCGCGCTGTTTCAGCCCTTCAGAGAGAACCGTCCATTCCCTGTCGTCGATCAGCACTGGAATATGCGAGATCGGCCAGTTTCGTTCGCTGCTGCCCTTGCTGTAATCGCGGTAGAACACACCCGCGTCGCGCAGATAGCGGTCGGTGCGGGCAAAGCGCTCGTGCAATTCGCGTTCCGACATGCGCGAGAGCGCACCGAGGAGGTGCTTCCAGACCGGCCTGACCTTGCCGTCGGTATCGAGCATTTCGTCGGCCACGCCCGGCAAAGTGGAATAACCAAGCCCGCGCAGCGGCGCGCCGGTTTCCGTCTTGCGTTCCGTTGCCGGGGCTTTGGACAATTTACACTCCGTATGGCCGACGCAGATCGAGCGTCAGCGGAAATTCTGGCGACACGGTTTCCGCATGAAGCGGATATTGCCCTGCCGTATGTCCCCATGGTTCGAAACGGGCAAGGCGGCGTGCCTCGGCCTCGTTGCCGTTGACGGGAAACGTCTCGTAATTGCGCCCGCCCGGATGAGCAACATGATAGATGCATCCGCCGATCGATCGCCTCGACCATGTATCATAAATGTCAAAGGTCAAGGGTGAATTGACGGGCAGAACGGGATGCAGGCCGGAAGCGGGCTGCCATGCCTTGAAGCGCAAGCCGGCAACCGCGACGCTGCGGTTCTCCGTCGGGGTCAGCGGAACGGCGCGGCCGTTGCATGCCACGGCGTAACGGGCAGGGTTGGAGGTTTCCAGCCGCACCTGCAAACGTTCGACCGAGGAATCGACAAAACGCACGGTTCCGCCGATGGCGCCCTGTTCGCCCATCACATGCCAGGGTTCCAGCGCCTGACGCAACTCCAGTTTCGAGCCTTCATATTCCACTTCGCCGAAGAAGGGAAAACGGAACTCCTGCTGGGCGGTAAACCACTCGGGTTTCAGATCGAAGCCGTTTTCCCTGAGATCGGCGAGCACATCCAGAAAATCCGCCCAGATGTAATGCGGCAGCATGAAGCGGTCGGCGAGCGCCGTGCCCCAGCGCACGAATTTGCCGCCGGCGGGGTTTTTCCAGAAGCGGGCGATAAGCGCGCGCACCAGCAATTGCTGGGCCAGCGACATGCGGGCATTCGGCGGCATTTCGAAGCCGCGGAATTCCACAAGGCCGAGGCGACCGGTCGGTCCGTCAGGCGAAAACAGCTTGTCGATGCAGATTTCGGCGCGGTGGGTGTTGCCCGTTACATCCGTCAGCAGGTTGCGGAACAGACGGTCGACCAGCCATGGCAGCGGCGGCGCGCCCTCACCGGGAGCAGGCACCTGTGCGAGTGCGATTTCCAACTCGTAGAGACTGTCGTGGCGGGCCTCGTCAATGCGGGGCGCCTGACTGGTCGGGCCAATGAACAGCCCGGAGAAGAGGTAGGAAAGCGACGGGTGCCGCTGCCAGTGCAGAACGAGGCTTTTCAGAAGATCGGGTCGGCGCAGAAAGGGGCTGTCATTGGGGTTGGCGCCGCCCACGACCACATGATTGCCGCCGCCGGTGCCGGTGTGGCGACCGTCGATCATGAACTTGTCAGCACCGAGACGTGTCTGGCGTGCTTCCTCATAAACCGCCGAGGTGATATCGACGCATTCCTTCCAGCTTGCGGCGGGATGGATGTTGACCTCGATGACACCGGGATCGGGCGCGACGCGGATGACATTGATGCGCTCGTCATGCGGCGGCGCATAACCCTCGATATGAACGGGCAGCCCAAGTTCTGCCGCCGCGGCTTCCGCCGCTGCGACTAGCTCGAGGTAGTCTTCAATGCGTTCGACCGGCGGCATGAAAACACAGAGACGGCCGTCGCGCGGCTCTACGGAGAGCGCGGTGCGCACCGCACCGCCGATTTCTCCAAGCGTCTGTTCGACACGCGCTTGGGCGGCAGCCTCATCCACATGGAAGGACGCTGCCGGCAGGGCGCGGCCCGACGGCGAAGCGAGATCGGGAAGGGCCCCGCGGGGGATCGATGGATCGGCCTCGTGGATATAGGGGTAAGCAGAGGGTGGTACATATGGCAGGGTACCGAGCGGCAGGCGGTAACCGACCGGGCTGTCACCCGGAACAAGGAAAATCTTGCCGCGCCGCGTCTTCCATTTTTCGCTGACCCAGCGTTTGCCTTCGGCTCTGGCGTTCCACGCCTGCACGGGAAGAATATAACCCGTCGGCGTCGTAAGCCCGCGTTCGAACACGCGAGCTATGCGGTTTCGCTCTTCGGGGTCCTTCAATTTGGAATTGGACGGGTCGACATTATCGGGAAGGCTGCCTTCCTTGATGATCCATTCGGCCGGATCCTCATAGGCGGGCAGTACCAGTTCCTTCTCGATGCCGAGGTGGGTGGCGATGCCGCTGAGCAGCTTCTGCGCATCATCGGCATCGACGCCGGCATCTGCGCCTTCTTCGGCTATCAGCGCCGGGTTCTGCCAGATTGGCAGCCCGTCCTTTCGCCAGTAGAGCGAAAAGGTCCAGCGCGGCAGGCTTTCGCCCGGATACCATTTTCCCTGCCCATAATGCAGAAAGCCGCCCGGCGCGAAACGCTCGCGCAGGCGGCGGATCAAAGCGTCTGCCTTTTCGCGTTTTGTGGGTCCAACCGCGCCGGTGTTCCATTCTTCGGATTCGAAATCGTCGATGGAAACGAAGGTCGGCTCGCCGCCCATGGTAAGCCGGACGTCATGGGCGTTCAGAACGTTATCGACCACTTCGCCAAGCGTATTGAGGTCTTCCCAGCTGTCGTCGGAAAAGGGCTTGGTGATGCGTGGGGTTTCGGCAACGCGCCGGACCTGCATGTCGAAAGCGAATTCTGTATTGGCATGGCCGAAATAACCGCCCGAAATCGGTGCGGCGTTGCGATAATGCGGTGTTGCCGCCAGTGGAATATGGCTTTCACCCGTCAAAAGCCCCGATGTGGGGTCAAGACCGATCCAGCCGGCGCCGGGCATATAGACCTCGGCCCAGGCGTGCAGATCGGTGAAATCCACCTCGGTGCCGGAAGGGCCGTCCAGGGCCTTCAGATCGGGTGTCAACTGGATGAGGTATCCGGATACGAAACGCGTGGCGAGACCAAGATGCCTCAGAATCTGTACGAGCAGCCAGCTGGTGTCGCGACACGATCCCTTGCCGGAGGCCAGTGTTTCCTCCGGCGTCTGGACGCCCGGTTCCATGCGAATGACGTAACCGATTTCCTGTTGCAGACGGGCGTTGAGGCCCACGACCATATCGACCGTCGGCTGGCCGGGCGTGTGGTCGACGGTCGCCATGAAGGCGGCGAGCAACGGGCCGGTCGGCTCCGGTTTCATGTAGATGGATAAGTCGTCCCGCAATTCCTGCGGATAATCGAACGGCCATTTGGTCGCTTCTTCCTCGACGAAGAAATCGAACGGATTATAGACCGTCATATCGGCGACAAGATCGACCTCGATCTTAAATTCCGTTGCCGGCTCGGGAAAGACAAAGCGGGCAAGGTAATTGCCGTAAGGATCCTGCTGCAGGTTTACGAAATGATTGGATGGCGAAACCTTGAGCGAATGGCTGATAACACGGGTTCTGGAGTGCGATGCGGGCTTTAATCTGATGATTTGTGGTCCAAGGCGAACCGGATTGTCATATTTATAATGCGTCAGATGATAGATGCTCGCTTTGATCGCCATTAATCTGCCTTGCCCGGTTTTTCCGGTCTATGCGGTTTATCCGCCCCTCTGAAATTATTCGGATTTTGTGCAATGCAGGAAAAGAAAGCAAGGATCATTTCCGGGGACATCCGCATTGTTGCTACGGGCCGCGAGGTTTGCCCGCGCGAAGATCTATCCGCGCTTTTCAATCGCCGCCGCCGGGATTTCGCCGGGATTGTGGACAAGGTCGAACAGCGTGTTATTGCTTGGCATCGCAAGGCGCAGAATCGCGACCCGCTTTCTTTGCCGACTGACGTTTCGGAATGGAATGAATGGCAACAACCGTGACCGACGATCAGCGCAAGAGCGCGGCTAACCCTTCGGGTTTCGATCTCGATTTTCCTGCGCAATTGCGCATGATGGGCAATGCCTTCTGGACATCGCCGGTGCGTAACCGGCTGATATTGCTGTCGTTTGCCCTGCTTACGGTAATATTGCTGACGGCCTACGGGCAGATCCGCCTTAACGAGTGGAATGCGCCGTTCTACAATGCGCTGGAGCGGCGCGATCTTGATGCCTTCATTCACCAGCTCGAGGTCTTCGCGATCATCGCCGGGCTGCTGCTTCTCCTCAACGTCATCCAGACCTGGCTCAACCAGATGACGGCGCTGAACATGCGCGAGGGTCTTGCCAAGGATATGGTGGATCAATGGCTGAAACCGGGTCGCGCCGCCCGTCTTGCCGGTTTCGGCACGATCGCCATCAATCCGGACCAGCGTTTGCATGACGATGTCCGCAACCTTGCCGAAAGCAGCACGGCGCTGTCCATCGGTCTCGTGAACGCAACGATCCTGCTTATTAGCTTTATCGGTGTTCTCTGGGGCCTGTCGGCGGGTTTCTCCATCACCATCAATGGCGATCTTGTCCCTATTCCCGGGTATATGGTCTGGGCCGCGATCCTTTATGCCGGTTCTGCGTCTTTGCTGAGCAACCTTGTCGGTTATCGTCTGGTTGGGCTGAACGCCGAACGTTATTCGAAAGAGGCTGAACTGCGCTTTTCCCTGATGCGCGCCAGCGAAAATCTGGCCGCGATTGCGCTGGCCCGCGGTGAAAAGAACGAACGGCGGCGGATCGGTGTCGATATTGATGCCGTGCTCGGTGTGATCCGGGGGTTGGCCATGGCGCTGACGCATCTGACCTGGGTTTCGTCGGGCTATGGTTGGCTGGCGGTTGTTGCACCGATCCTGATCGCTGCCCCGGTCTATTTTTCCGGCAACCTTACCTTTGGCGGGCTGATGATGGCTGTCGGCGCCTTCAACCAGGTCAATACCGCGCTTCGCTGGTACATCGACAATTTCGGCCCGATTGCCAGCTGGAAGGCGACATTGCAGCGCGTCTCGGTGTTTCGCAACGCCTTGATCCAGATGGACAGCGTCGAACAGCACGGGCTGGCGATCGATCTGCAACGGAGCGCGGAGAATGAAAAGATTCGCCTTCAGTCGGTCACGATCTGCCGTGATGCAGGCGGGCAGGATGTGGAGCGCGGTTTCAGACTGCGTGAGGCGAATGTGGAGATCGGGCCGGGCGAGCGGCTGATGATCAATGGCGAGCAGGGCGTGAACCGGCGGCTGTTATTTGCCGCCATGGCGGGATTGTGGCCCTGGGGGCAGGGCAGAATAGAAATGCCCGAACAATCCGACACGCTGTTCATTGCCCAACATGGTTATTTGCCGACGGGTTCGCTGCGCGAAATTCTGGCCTACCCACGTGCGCCGCAGCGGTTTGCCGAGGAGGATTATGTCGCGGCGCTCATCGCGTGCGGGCTTGGCGATATGGCGCCCCGTCTCGATGAAAACATCCGCTGGGACAAGAAACTGGATCCGGACGAACAGGCCAGCATCCGCGTCGCCAATGCCTTGTTGCTGAAGCCGAAATTCGTTGTCATCGACGATTTGCTGGAAGGGCTGGAGAAACAGACGCAGGATACGCTGGCCGAGGTTTTGAACGGCATCGACGGCGCGGCGATCATCTATATCGGTCGCTCTGAGACGTTTCTGTCGGTTCTTTCCCCGGCTGTCGCCCATCTGGACCACGCCGTACCGAAGGAAAATATCGCCAAGCGCGATGGCAATTCGCAATAGCCGTTTCGCTATGTCATCTTTTGGGTTGGTCGCTGCTGATCACAGCCGCAAATGCCATTTTTCCAGGTCGAGCCGCTGTTGTTTGGCGAGATTTATGGTGGTCTCCGGTCCCGCCTGCGAACGCAGGGCAATGGTTCCGGTCGCCAGACTAACGGCGATAACGCTTGCGACCACCACAATGATGCGGTCGTAACGTTGCTGTATCGTGTTGTTCCCACTCCAGTCATAGGCCATTCGCACGCCCTCGCGTTTTTTGGAATCGTGCCCCATCATGGTTAACCGAAGCTTACGATGGCTTTGTGATTCCTTGCTGTTTTGGAAGGGCTGCCGCGATAAATCAGCTATTGGCTGATGAAGCGCGGTTGTCTAAGTCCGGCAGCGGGAGGTTTGTGAAAGGAATTTGACATATGGACCAGCAACCGCCCGCCGATATGGAACTCACCCTCAGAACGCTTGCGATGCCCGCCGACGCCAATCCGGCCGGCGATATTTTCGGCGGCTGGGTGATGTCGCAAATGGACCTTGCCGCTTTCGTCCGCGCCAATGATGTGGCCGGCGGCCGCACCGTGACCGTGGCTGTTAATGAAATCGTCTTCAAGAAGCCGGTCAAGATCGGCGATACATTGTGCGTCTATACCCGGATAGAGAAGGTTGGGCGCACCTCAGTCACGCTCAAGATCGAGGCTTGGACCCGCAGGCATTATCAGGATTCGCGCGAAAAGGTCACGGAAGCCGTCTTCATCATGGTCGCGGTGGACGACAATGGCGAGCCGCGCCCCGTCCGCAAAGACGCGTGAGGCGGTTCCCGTTCAGTTCGAAGCAAATTCCGAAGCGCTGAAAGAAGCTCAGGAGAGTAAGAAGCGCTTCGGCTCCGGCAGTTCGATCGTCGACCGCTCAATACTTTAGAAATATCCAATTTATTTATCAATTTTTGCGATCAAGGTACGGAATAGGACGGGGATCAGGCTTTGACCATTCCAGGTGTTGTTATTGTCGGCGGCGCTCACGGCACGCTTGCCCTTGCCCGCAGCCTTGGCGCCCTGAATGTGCCTGTTTATTATCTCACCCATGATTCACCCCTACCGGGCTGGTCGCGTTTCGTGCGGGAGACGATCCGCTGGGCCGGCCCGCACGATGCCGGGGCGTTGCCGTTTTTGCGGGAAATGGCCGAAAAGCATCATCTGAAGGGCTGTCTGCTCGTGCCATCCGGGGATGGCGAGGTACAGCTCGTTTCACAACATCGCGAAGAACTCTCCGCCCTTTACAAAATCATCCTGCCGGAATGGCAATCCCTGCAATGGTTGTGTGAGAAGCCGCTGCTCTACAAACGCGCGGCGGCGCTTGGCGTCAGCTTTCCCCGAACCTATGCGCTGACATCGACCGCTGACATCGATGCGCTGGACGCGACGTTTCCCGTCATTCTCAAGCCGAATATGGGTGGCGGCGACACCGTGATCTCCCGGGCGAAGGTCGTTCGCGCCGATGACCGGCAGGCGCTGAAAACTGCCTTTGCCGATGCGAGCGCGGAGATAGGCGCAGGCAATGTCGTGGTGCAGGAACTCATTCCTGGCGGTGGAGAAAGCCAGTTTTCCTATGCGGCGCTATGGCGCGACGGAGAACCGGTTGCCGAATTCACCGCCCGGCGCACGCGTCAATATCCCGTTGATTTCGGATATACCAGCACCTGCGTCGAGGTTGTCGACAACCATCAGGCGACCGAGGCGGCCCGGACGATATTAAAATCGGCCTGCCACAGCGGTCTGGTCGAGGTGGAATTCAAATTCGACGGCAGGGATGGTTCGCTGAAGCTTCTCGATGTCAATCCGCGCCCATGGTCGTGGTTCGGGCTCAGTTCGGCGGCGGGCGTCGATCTTGGCGCGTTATTGTGGCAGGTTGCCAATGGCGTACCGGCCGGCCAGTCCCAGACTGTGCGACAAGGTGTGTCGTGGTCCTATCTTGTCCGTGATGCGGTTGCCGCCTTTACATTAAGCTGGCGCGGCAAGGCAGATATCGGCGACTACGTTGCGTCTCTGGGCAAGGTCCGCAGCTGGGCCGCTTTTGCACTGAATGATCCCTTGCCGGGTCTTATCGATCTGCCGCTCACCGCGTGGAGAGTCGTCAAAAAACGGGTTCTACCCGGCCTGAAGTCAAAACAATCCGCAACGGTTTCCTGGCAGCCGGTAAAGCGCCTCTTGAAATACGGAGCCATAAGGGCCGGGCTGGAGGCGAGTTCTCTGCCCGTGATCCGCGCCGCATTTCCGTCCCTTGCCGGGCGTGGCGTGATCTTTACGCTTCATCATGTGCGCCCGGGGGCGGCCATCTCGCCTTTTGCGCCCAATGTGCAATTGTCCGTCACGCCTCAGTTTCTGGAAGAGGCGATACAGGCCGCACTCGAATGTGGTCTCGTTCCCGTCCACCTGCACGATTTACCGGCGCTGCTTGCCGACAATCGCGAAGGCCAGTCTTTTTGCGCCTTCACGCTTGATGACGGTTATCGCAATAATGCCGATCATGCCGCGCCGGTCTTCCGCAAATATGCCATTCCCTACACGATTTTCATCACACCGGGTTTTGTTGAGCGGACGCGCAGCCTGTGGTGGGAAACCGCGGCTGCGTTGACGCAAAAAGCCGCATCGTTTGACTTCGATTTCGGCTCTGGGTCGGAGCCTGTGACATCCGCCACGCCTCAGCAGAAGGCGGAAGCATTCACGCGCCTGGAGAATTTCGTGCAGAACTTTTCAGAGGATGAGGCAGTGGAAAGGATCGACCGCGTCGCGAGGCAGCACGGCATCGATCCCATAGCGATCGTGGATGAGCTTGTCATGGATGCGGACGAACTCAGGGCGCTGTCGGACGATCCTCTGGTGCATTTCGGCGCGCACACCATGACGCATGTGAACATGCGCAAGATAGATGCCGCGCGTCTGGCGCAAGAGATCAGGGAATCGACCCGCCGGTTAGAGGCTTATGTCGGCCGTCGGCCACAATCCTTTTCTTATCCCTATGGCTGGACAAAGGCCGTGGCAGAGCGTGAGGCGCAGGCGGTGCTTGACGCGGGGTTTTCCGTGGCGGTCACCACGCAGGCTGGTGTTCTTGGCCCTCATAGCCTCGAAAAGCCAACGCAGTTGCCGCGTGTTTCGCTGAACGGGCGCTTTCAAAAGAAGCGTTTTGTCAAAGCGCTTATCTCAGGGCTGCCTTTCCGGTTCATCTAGCGGCGACATCCTGTTTGTCGTCTTTCGCCTTGCCTGCGGATCTGCATGCCGGCGGGCCGCGTTTGCCGTTTGTCTCCATCGTTTCTGAATTCGGCGATGGCCCGGCGGGCCTCTTCATAGCCAGCAAGCCAATCCGAGAGCCTGCATAATAATTTTTGTTATTCACATCTGTTTATCTATTGATTATAAATAAATTTATTGAGGTAAAACATTACAACTTTTTGAAAGCTCCGCCCGTGCTGCTGATTTTCGCCGATGATTTGACAGGCGCTCTCGACGCCGCCGCACCCTTTGCCGGGCGCGGGCTGGCGACTGAGGTTGCGATCGGGCTTGACGGTGTACCCTCAGCACTGGCGGATGCGCCTGCTGTTCTCAGCGTCAATCTGGGTTGTCGTGACGGTGATGCGGATGAAGCCGGGCAGCGCACGCGGTCACTATTGGCGCTGGTTCCAGCGGATACCATTCTGTTCAAGAAGGTCGATTCCCGGCTGAAGGGGCATATTGCGGTTGAAATGGATGCGATGTCCTATCGGCACGCGCTTGTCGCGCCCGCCATCCCTGATTTTGGACGTATCGTTGTTGGCGGGTCCGTATCCGGCTTTGGCATTGATGTCGTCATTCCGGTTCATGAAAAGCTCGGCGGACATGCTGGTCGCTGCACGATACCCGACACGCGATCGCAGGGCGACATCCGGGAAGCTCTTGTCGCCGCACAGGCTAAAGGCGTCGATCTTCTGGTCGGCGCGCGCGGGCTTGCCGAGGCGCTGGCTGAAGTAATGACGGGGCGGACTGTTCCCGAAACGGCGATCATTCCGGCCGGCAAGGGACTTTTCGTCGTTGGTTCGCGTGATCCGATTACGGTAGAGCAAATGGAAGCGCTTGAGCGTGCCGGGCTTGCGTCGATTATCGATGCGCCCAATGGTGCCGTGCCTTCCCATGCATATGATGGTTCCGGCCTGACACTTGTTCGTGCAACGCAAGGGGCAGAAGATCTTTCACCGCTTATCGTTTCCGATCGGCTGGCGGAGGGCGTCGTGCCGCACTTCACGGCAGGTGCTGGCAGGCTGCTTCTGTCGGGCGGGGCCACGGCCGAAGCCGTGCTGCGCGCCATGGGCATTTCGCGGCTGCGTCTTGCCGGCGAATGTCTGCCGGGCCTGGGCGTCGGCTGGTGTGGCGACCAATGCATCATTGCGAAGTCCGGCGGTTTTGGGCAAGCTGACACGTTGAAACACATTGCGAAAATGATGCTTGGCGTAAACGACGCTGGAGAGAGCTGACCAGATGGGGTTGATGAAAGAAACGGCGCGCAAGGCACTTCCGGACATTATTTTCGAGAGAATGCACAGGGCGATCAAATCCGGTGCTTACAAGCCGGACGAACGGCTGCCGACAGAACACGAACTCGCGATGGAATTCGAGGTCTCAAGGCCGGTGGTGCGTGAGGCGCTGCGGCGGCTGCGCGAGCAGGGATTTATCTATTCCCGAAGAGGGTCCGGCAGCTATGTGCGGGCTTTCGGCCTGCGCGAGCCGCTCGGCTTCGGCCAGCTGGAAAATGTCGCCGACCTTCTGAATTGTTACGAATTCCGGCTGACGCTGGAGCCGGCCGCGGCCGCTGCGGCGGCATTACGGCATGATGGCGAGAGGCTTGCGGCGATCAAAAAGGCGCTCGAATTGATGCGGGACGCCACCAATCGCCAGTCCCACCGCGAGGATGCCGACTACCAGTTCCACCTCGCCATCGCGCGGGCGGCCAGGAACAGTTATTTCTCCACCGCGATGGAGGCTCTGAAAGATCATATCGCGATGGGAATGAAGTTCCACGGCATGTCGGTAAAGCGCGAGGCCTCCGGCCTGACGCGCGTTTTTGCCGAGCATGAGGCCATTGCGAAGGCTATAGCCGATGGAGATGCCGAGGCGGCGCGTCAGTTGATGCTCCAGCATCTAACGGGATCGCGCGACCGTCTGTTCGAGTCTTCGCATTCGGATTGAGGCCGATGCGCCCGGAGGCGCGCCGGCCATTCTTTCAAAAGGCGCGGCGGTAAATGCCGAGTACATCTTCAAGGCTCATATCGACCGGATTATTGTCCATCAGCCGGCGGATGGCGTGTGCGTCCTCGGCATAACGGGGAAGATCGGTCTCTGTCGCTCCATGCCTTGCCAGCGACATTTCGATGCCGAGCCCGGCGCAGAAATCCGTTGCCGCCTTGCGCAGATCATCAGGCGAAAGATGCTCGCGAAGCCCCAGCGCATCTGCCACTTCCGCTGTTTTTGCTGAAACCGCAGGCTGGTTGAAGGCCAGAACATGCGGAAAAACGATGGCATTCGCCAGTCCGTGTGGCAGGTTGAGAAGCGTGCCGAGCGGATAGGCGATGGCGTGGCCGGCCGCCGTATTGACCGGGCCGAGGCAGATGCCGCCATAATAGGAGGCAAGCATCATTCCCTCACGGGCTTCAGTATCCGCGCCATCTCGAACGGCGCGCGCCAGATATTTGCCGACCAGCGCGAAGCCCATGCGGGCAAACCCGTCGATCATCGGGTGAGCCTTGCGGTTGGTGAAGGCTTCGACACAATGGGCCATGGCATCCACGCCCGTCGCTGCCGTCACGGCTGATGGCACGGAATAGGTCAGCTCCGGATCGAGAACCGCGAAATCCGCGATGAGATAGGGGCTTTCGACCGCGATCTTGTTGCCCTTGACGGGATCGGTGATCAGCGAGCGGATACCGGCCTCCGAGCCGGTGCCCGCAGTGGTGGCTATTTGCACCAACCGTGTATCGCGCCCTGTAACCCTGTTCGGTCCGGCCACCTGTTCGAGCGTCTGGTTGGAATTCCACAATGCGGAGACCAGCTTTGCCACATCCATCACGGAACCGCCGCCGAGGCCGATGACGAGATCGGGTTTGGCGGCGCGTGCTGCCGTCAATGCTGCATTGAGTGTCGCCGTGTCCGGCTCGCCGGGAATGGCATCGAAGACCGTGAATGGGCCCTGCAATTGCAGACGGTCGACGAATTTCGCCGTCAGTGGCGTGGCGATCACCAGGGTCGACGCGGTTTTGCCGGCGAAGGCGCCGACCTGCGCGATGGTGCCTGCGCCAACGGCGAGTCTGCGTGGCTGATGGAGGAGAATGGGAGCTATGGACATGGTGTTTATCCTTTCGCGCTCTTGCCCGCCACGAGCTTGCGGGCATAGGCGATGGCCTCATTCATGTTGCCGTGATTGGCGATGCCCTTGCCGGCAATGTCGAAGGCCGTGCCGTGATCGACGGAGGTGCGATCTATCGGCAGATCGACCGAAACGTTGACGGCGGTATCGAAGGCCACGAGCTTGATCGGGATATGGCCCTGATCGTGATATTGCGCCACGACGAGATCGAAAGCGCCGGAATAGGCCCGGTGAAACACGGTATCGGCGGAAATCGGCCCCTGCACCTCGATGCCTTCCGCGCGTGCGGCGGCGACTGCCGGGGCGATCTGATCGTCATCTTCGGTGCCGAACAGACCGTTTTCACCGCAATGCGGATTGATGCCGGCAACCGCGATGCGCGGCCGCTCGTAACCGATGCGCTTCAGGTGGGCATTGCCGGCGCGGATGGTCGCCAGCACCCGCTCCGTCGTCGCCCGGCGAATGGCGTCTTGCAGGGAGACATGGGTCGATACGTGGATGACCTTCAGCCGTTCGGAGGCAAGCAGCATATAGGCGGCCGAAGAGCCGGTGAGGCTGCGCAGCATGCCGGTGTGGCCGTCATAATGGTGACCGGCAAGGTTAAGCGCCTCCTTGTTGATCGGTGCGGTGACGATACAGCCGATTGCGCCCGCTTCTGCATCACGAACGGCCTTTTCGATGAAACGGAAAGCGGCGTCACCAGCGACCGGCGACAGTGTACCCCAGGGCAGCGGCGCGCCCTCGATGGGCAGGTCAACCACATGCTGCGAGAGATCAATGTCAACGCCAAGCGCATCCCGCGCCGCCAGAAGCGTTGCGAGGTTGCCGTAAATCCGCGTCGCGGCCCGGTCAGGCGCGGACATTTCAGCCAGCGCCCTGACGGTGACCTCAGGGCCTACGCCGCAGGGGTCGCCCATGGTGATGCCAATAATATTGCTCATCTTTTTTCCTCGTCCTTGGCCTCGGCCCAGCCGGGCGCCAGCCGGACATATTTGATTGCGCGGCGATGATAGGTGTAGCTTGCGTGCAGCGTACCGTCCGGCGCTTCCAGAAGCCATGGATAGGACATTTCCAGATTGCGGCCGTCAGTCGAATCGTTCGACAGGCAGGTGCCTGGACCATCTTCGATCAGGATACGGATGGGGAAGCTGCGCCCATCGTCATCGGAGATGCAGATGGAAACCGGCGCGCGCGGCACGCCCCAGACGGGCACACATCCGCCTGTCGGATCGGCCTCCGGCCTGCCGTCATCCTCTCCAAGCTCGTCATAAAGCGAGGCGCGCCGGTCGCTCGATTGCGCAGCGCTGACGGGATTGCAGATCATCGCCAGCCGACCGTCACCGAGCCTGATTGCGGCGATGGAGGAATTGTTGTTCGGCACGTCGGTCGGCTGTGGCTTTGACCAGGAGCGGCCGCCATCGGCGCTTTCCGTGCGATAAACGAAATCGGCCTGCCGGCGACGGAAGAAGGCGGAATAGCGCGTATTACTGCCCGCAACAGGACTCATATGCACGCAGCCGGTCGAATCTCCTAGGTCTTGCAAGTGCCACGTCAGGCCATTGTCCTTGGATATGCCAAGCGCTGCCGTATCATGGCTGCCGTTCCATTTCTGGCCGGGGCGCTGGATGCAGCGGAAGATCGGCAGCAGCCAGGCGCCGTCATCACGAATGCGCAGCGGCGCGCGGATGAAGCAGCCCTTCGGAAGATCGAGAAAACGCCCCTCTTCGGAGATGAGCTTTTCCGGTGCCGTCGCATCACGGGTAACACGCGCCATGCGGATGCGGCATTCGTCTTGATTGCCGGAGGGCTGGGCGGTGTGAAACAGCCAGAGGGCGCCATCCGGCGCGGTGAAAAGAACCGGGTTCTGTTCGGAATGGGCAGGATCGTGGCTCAGGCGCTGTGGTGCGCCCCAGCTGGTAGCGCCGGGCATCAGCACGGAAGCGAAGATCGAAATATCCGATTTTCCTTCCAGCGTGCCGCCGAACCACGCGCACAGCAAAGCGCCGTCATCAGCCAAGTGCAGAAAGCTTGCGTGGTTCTGGATCATCGGCGACGGCAGAAGCGCTTCCTGCCGTTTTTCTGACGTGGCGCGGATGGCTCCGGTCATGGCGTGAGCGATGTCATCAGGGGTCATCGTGGTCTCCTCTTGGCCTGATGAAAATGGCATATTTGAAAAGTTGTCAAGTTTATTTAGACAAAAAACGGATCTTATAGGTTTTGATTATTTTATCTAATTATCTGTTTTAAAATAATAAAAATTGTTATTATGGCGCGAATAAAAAATGCTTACGAAAAATAAATTGACAAAAAATGTGATAGCGTCGATGCTCTGTTCACGGGTGGAGGAGACGATCATCCGCACGCCATGCTCCTCGATGCAGGAGGCGGGGCTTTTTTTAAAACCCCTTGCGGCACGCCGCCATGTTGCTGAATTTCTGATCTGGGAGGAGAACGGAATGAAGAAGTCATTGATTGCGGGCGCCCTTGTTTTGGGTTCCCTCAGCGCCGCGGTTTCGCCGGCGCTTGCGGCATCGGGGCCGATCAAGATCGTGCTGGCGGAAGAGGCTGACCTGCTGGAGCCCTGCATGGCGACCCGCTCCAACATTGGCCGCATCATCATGGAAAATGTCAGCGAGACGCTGACCGAGCTTGATGTGCGCGGCAAGAACGGCGTTCAGCCGCGGCTTGCCGAAAAATGGGAGCAGAATGCCGATGGAAGCTGGCGCTTCCATCTGCGTGAAGGCGTGAAGTTCTCTGACGGCACCACCTTCGACGCCAAGGACGTGAAGCACAGCTTCGAGCGTATCATGAGCGACAAGAACGCCTGCGAATCCCGCCGTTATTTCGGTGGTATGACGGTGACGCCTTCGATTGTTGACGACCACACCATCGACTTCAAGACAGACCCGGCCCAACCCATTCTGCCGTTGCTGATGTCGCTGGTCACCATCGTTCCTGAAGAAACCAAGATGGAATTCATCCGCGAGCCTGTCGGTACCGGACCTTACAAGCTGACCAACTGGACGCCGGGCCAGCAGATCGTTCTGACTGCACGTGACGATTATTGGGGCAAGAAGCCACAGGTGACGGAAGCGACATATCTTTTCCGTGCCGATCCTTCGGTTCGCGCTGCCATGGTGCAGACCGGCGAGGCCGATCTTTCGCCCTCCATTTCCCAGCTCGACGCGACCAATTCGAAGACCGATTTTTCCTATCTCGATAGCGAGACGGTTTATATGCGCCTCGACCACAACATCGCGCCGCTAAACGATGTGCGGGTGCGCCGCGCGCTCAACCTCGCCATCGACCGTCAGGCCTTCCTCGGCACGCTGGTTCCGGAAGGTGCAGTGCTGGCGACCGCGCTGGTTCCGCCGACGACGCTTGGCTGGAACCCCGACGTCAAGGTTTTCCCTTACGACCCTGACGGCGCAAAGAAGCTGCTGGAAGAAGCGAAAGCTGCCGGTGTGAAGGTGGATACGCCGATCACCATCATCGCACGCACGGCGAATTTCCCGAATGTCACCGAAATCATGGAGGCGATCCAGCAGCAATTGCAGGATGTCGGCTTCAAGATCGACCTGAAATTCGTGGAAGTGGCCGAACACGAGAGCTATTATTCCAAGCCTTTCAAGGAAGGTCGTGGACCGCAGATCGTCGCCGCGATGCACGACAATTCCAAGGGCGATCCGTCTTTCACCATGTTCTTCAAATATGCCACCAAGGGCACGCAGTCCGGCTTCTCGGACCCCAAGGTGGATGACCTGATCGAACGCGCCTCCGCAGCTGTTGGTGACGAGCGCGCCAAGCTCTGGTCCGAGCTCATCGCCTATTTGCATGATGATGTCGTGGCCGATGTGCTGCTGTTCCATATGGTCGGTTTCTCCCGCGTTTCCGAACGTCTGGACTTCAAGCCCACCATTGCCACCAACTCGATGCTGCAGCTTTCGGAAATCGGCATCAAATAAAGCCCCGAACCTTAAGCCAATGAGCGGCGGCAGGGCGAAAGCCTTGCCGCCGCGTTGAAACCCGGAGGCAACCATGCTGAGCTTCATCCGAAAACGTTCCGTTGCGAGCCTGATCTCCCTGATCGGCCTCATCGTGATGGTTTTCTTCCTCTCCCGCCTGACGGGTGATCCGGCCGCGCTGTTTTTGCCGGTGGAGGCTTCGGAGGAATTGAAGCAGCAGTTTCGCGCGCTGCATGGGCTGAACGATCCGCTGATGGTGCAATTCCTGCGTTATGCGGGTGATGTGATGACGGGTGATCTGGGTGAATCGCTCCGAAAAGCCCGTCCGGCGCTGGATGTGGTGCTGGAGGCTTTCAACTGGACGCTCTGGCTCGCGGTCATCACCATGTCGCTGGTTACCACTGCGGCCATCGTTGTCGGCTCGCTTGCGGCTTTCCGGTCCGGTGGCTTTTTCGACCGCATGGCCTCGACCATTTCGCTCGTCGGCGCTTCGGTTCCGGATTTCTGGTTGGCCATCGTGGCGATCGTCGTTTTTTCCGTCAATCTCGCATGGCTGCCCACATCAGGCACGGGCTCGGTGCTGCACTGGATATTGCCGATCTCGGTGTTGTTCGTGCGCCCCTTCGGTATCATCGTGCAGGTGGTGCGCGGCTCGATGATCGGGGCTTTGTCGTCGGCTTACGTGAAAACGGCGCGCGCCAAGGGTGTGAAATCCGGGCCGATCATCTTCATCCATGCCCTGCGCAACGCCATGCTTCCCGTCATCACCGTCATCGGCGATCAGGCCGCAAGCCTTCTCAATGGCGCCGTCATCGTTGAAACCATCTTCGGGTTTCCGGGTGTCGGCAAGCTGATGATCGATTCCATTCTTCAGCGCGATTTCAATGTCGTTCTGGCCGCCATTCTCGTGACGGCGCTGGCGATCTTCCTGATGAACCTGCTGATCGATATCGCCTATGCGCTGCTCGATCCGCGTATCCGGCACTGAGGAGGCCATTCAGCCATGAGCCTTTTGAACGCCGATACTGAGATCATCGACGAGCCGTCCTTTGCAACGCGCATGCTGCGCATGTTGTGGGCGGATAAATTCGCGCTCTGTGCCGCGATTTTCCTCATCGTCATCGTCATACTTGCCTTTGTCGGCCCGGCCTGGCTTGGCGATCTCGCGACGAAACAGAACCTGCGCGGACGCAATCTCGCCCCCTTCGACTGGCAGCGTGAATGGTACTTCTGGCTGGGAGCGGATGCGCTCGGCCGCTCGCTTCTGGCTCGTATCATCGCCGCCACGCAAAACACGCTGATGATCGCCCCCGGCGCCGTGCTTCTCTCCGCTGTCACCGGCACAGTGCTTGGCCTCATCGCCGGTTTTTCCTCAAACCGCGTCGGCCAGATCATCATGCGGCTTGCCGATGTGATCATGTCGTTTCCGTCGCTGCTGATCGCGGTCATCGTGCTTTATCTGCTCGGTTCCTCCATCCTCAACCTGATGCTTGTTCTGGCGATCACCCGCATTCCCGTTTACATCCGCACCACAAGGGCCGAGGTGCTGGAGGTGCGCGAGCGCATGTTCGTGCAGGCGGCAAGGGTGATGGGCGCATCGGGAAAACGCATTCTGTTCCGCCACATCTTGCCCGTGGTGCTGCCAACGCTGACGACGCTTGCGACGCTCGATTTCGCTTATGTAATGCTGGCGGAAAGCGCATTGTCTTTCCTTGGCATCGGCATTCAGCCGCCGGAAATCACCTGGGGCCTGATGATCTCGCAGGGGCGGCAATATCTCACTAATGCCTGGTGGCTGTCCTTCTGGCCGGGCCTTGCCATCATCCTCACCACCCTGTCGCTCAACCTGCTTTCCAACTGGCTGCGCATCGCGCTGGACCCCGTGCAACGCTGGCGGCTGGAAATGAAAGGCCGCAAGCATGGCTGACCATCTTCTCGACGTGCGCAATCTTTCCGTGGAGTTTCACACCGCAAGCGGTGTCGTCCATGCGGTCAAGGATGTTTCCTACCATATCGACCGTGGCGAAACGCTGGCGATCCTCGGTGAAAGCGGCTCCGGCAAATCGGTATCGTCCTCAGCCATTATGAACCTCATCGACATGCCGCCCGGACATATCAGCAGCGGCCAGATATTGCTTGACGGCAAAGACCTTCTGACCATGCCGGCAGAAGCGCGCCGCGAGGTCAACGGCCGGCGCATCGCCATGATCTTTCAGGATCCGCTCAGCCATCTCAATCCCGTCTATACCGTCGGCTGGCAGATCCGTGAGGCGATGACCACCCATGGCATGGGCAAGGCGGAAGCTGAGGCGGAGGCAAGGCGGCTTGTCGCGCGTGTCGGCATTCCCGATCCGGATGGCGCCTTGAGGAAATATCCGCATGAATTTTCCGGCGGCCAACGCCAGCGCGTCATGATCGCCATGGCGCTGGCGCTGCAGCCCGACCTGCTGATCGCCGACGAACCGACCACGGCGCTTGACGTGACGGTGCAGGCGGAGGTGCTGTCCCTGCTCAAGGAGCTGCAGCGGGAAACCGGTATGGCCGTACTCATCATCACCCATGATCTCGGCGTCGTTGCCGAAATCGCCGACCGGGTAGTGGTGATGGAGAAGGGCGTGCTGGTGGAGGCCGGCACCGTTCGCGAGGTTTACCGCAACCCTCAGCACCCCTATACCCGCAAGCTTATCAGCGCCGCCCCCGGCCGGGGCGAAATGCACGAACCGAAAGCAGGGGGGGAACCTTTGCTCAGCGTGCGCGATGTGCGCAAGCGCTACGGCGCCTTTGAGGCCTTGAAGGGTGTTTCCTTCGACCTGATGGCCGGCGAGACCATTGCCGTCGTTGGGGAAAGCGGTTCCGGCAAGTCAACGCTGGCGCGCATTCTGCTGCGGCTCGACGAGCCGGATGCCGGCAGCGCCCTGTGGAAGGGGCGGGATCTCTTCCAGCTTTCGCCGGCGGAGCTTTTCGCGCTCAGGCGTGACCTGCAGATGGTTTTTCAGGACCCCACCCAATCGCTCAACCCACGCATGACGGTATTTCAGCTCATCTCCGAAGCCTGGGTCATCCACCCGGACATATTGCCCAGGGCAAGATGGCGCGAACGCGCCGCGGAACTGCTGCATCAGGTCGGCCTGTCTCCGGAACATATGCGCCGTTATCCCCACCAGTTCTCCGGTGGCCAGCGGCAAAGGATCGCCATTGCCCGCGCCTTGGCGCTGGAGCCGAAGCTCATCATCTGTGACGAGGCAGTCTCGGCGCTTGACGTCTCGGTTCAGGCGCAGGTCATCGCGCTTCTGGACAAGCTGCGCCGCGAAATGGGCCTCTCTTTCATCTTCATCGCGCATGATTTGCCGGTGGTTCGGGATTTTGCCGATCACGTCATGGTTATGCAGCGCGGCGAGGTAGTGGAATTCGGCAGCGTCCGGCAGGTTTTCGAGGCGCCGCGCGAGGAGTATACCCGCGCGCTGCTTTCGGCGAGCCTCGATCCCGACCCCGATATGCATTCCGCGCGCAGCCCGGCGGATGCCGGCCATGTCATCGGAAATTCAAGTGGAGTTCTTTCATGACCAAACAAGCCTTCGTCGCGCTCGTCACCTGTTTCAACGAGGACGAAACGATCAATTACGAAGCCACGCGCGCGCAGGTGCACCGCCAGGTGGCGGCCGGCAACAACATCATGTGCGCGGGCACCAACGGCGATTTTACCGCGCTGACCCATGAGGAAAAAATCCGCCTCACCGAAGAAGTGGTGGACGAAGTGGCCGGTCGCGCCAAAGTCATCGTCAATGCCGGCATGCCCGCCACATTCGAGACCATACAGCTTGCCAAAGCCTTCGACCGTATCGGCGTCGATGGTATCGCCGTTATCACGCCCTTTTTCATCGCATGCACGCAAGACGGCCTGATCCGCCATTTCTCGACGGTGGCCGATGCCGTTGAGACCCCGACCTATCTCTACGATATCCCCGCCCGCACCCAGAATCACATAGAGCCGGAAACCGCGCGCAAACTTGCAACCCATGGCAATATCGCCGGCATCAAGGATTCCGGTGGCGCGCAGCAGACGCTGGAGGCCTATCTCCAGGTGGCGAAGGAAATATCCGGTTTCGAGGTCTATTCCGGCCCGGATCACCTTGTTCTGTGGTCGTTGCAGAACGGCGCGGCAGGCTGTATTTCCGGCCTTGGCAACGCCATGCCGGATGTGCTTGCCTGCATTCTCAATGCATTCAACGCCGGCAATGTCACTGAGGCTGAACGCCAGCAGGCGATCTACACAGCCTTCCGCACTGACCTCTACGCGCTCGGTTTTGCGCCCGCCATGGTCAAGCGCTCGCTCTATCTTCAAGACCCCTCCGTCGGCGCCAGCCGCCAGCCGGCTCTGTTGCCCGATCCGGACCAGGACGGCCGAATTATGGAAATCCTACGGCGCTATCAACGGCTCTAACACCGCGGTCGGACATGAGGTGCATGCTTCTAGGCCGAGACGCGTCACATTAAAAACATTCACGAAAACCGCCAAAAGCCGAAGCGTTTCTCCACCATCGTCCATGACGAATAATTTGTGACACAAACACGAAATTTCCCTTGTCAGCCCGGCTATTGATGTTTATGAGGAGCGCGCAACGCAAGCGTTCGCGCATGCGGAGAGGTGGCAGAGTGGTCGAATGCACCGCACTCGAAATGCGGCATACCTGCAAGGGTATCGTGGGTTCGAATCCCACCCTCTCCGCCATAATTTGCCTTGGGCAAGCAAGGTTTTCCCGCGATTTTTTGAACTTATGCGATCTTTGATGCTGCTGGAAATGGCTATGTCCATACTCGGCATTTCCATGCCCCCGGACTATATGAAGCCGCTGATGGGAGGATGCGTCGTCCCCTAGTGAAGATCGATGCCATGCAAGGGCATCCGATGCGGGATCTTCGATAACAATTGGAGATCACGCGGCATCGATCTGGAAGAACAGGGGGACGCAGGCACGCGCAGGTTCATATCCGCCATTGCCTCTCGCGGTGGAGGCGCTATCATAATTGTGTCGTAAAGGACGGCGAGCTTTGGGAGGAGCGATACGTGAGACGGATGTGGCCAGACGAATTTGCCTTTCTGCTGGACGGCGCGGAAGAGGTTGACCTGCATATTCCACCGATGGAGCACAAAGATGGTTCGCCCGGGGAAACGATATCCAGAAAGGCCTTGAAAGCCCGTATCAGCCAACAGGATTTTGAGAAGATTTGGCCCCTGGCAGAAGCTCGCTATCGGTTGAACGGCCGGCTTTCGGGCAAGGCGATTACGCTGATTGCCAACAACCCTCATTACCAGAAATGGCATCCCTCCGACGGTGGCAGCGTCGAGAGCGTGTCCGACAGCGGTCAGAAATACACGACTCGTTATGTGATCGTGCATTTTCTTCTGGATGATGTTCACGAGCCTGTCGAAGCCTGAAGGTCTAAGTGCCGGTTCTTGCCAGTGGATTGGTTGAGTGGCGTCGAAGTCATTTTAGTCATCGGCGCCATTTTCCTGCCGCCTTCGATCTTCCCATACATCTGGCCGTCAAAGGCACATGAGCCGCGCGTGATCAGACTTTAGGTTGCTCATGGGTGGCGCAATGGATGCCGCCGCCTACCTCACCCACCGGGTCGATATTTAACGTGATGATCTCACGGCCGGGATAAAGCTTGCCAAGAATGGCTGCGGCTCGTTCGTCGGCTTCCCGGTCGCCGAATTCAGCGGCGATGACCGCACCGTTGCAGACATAATAATTGACATAGGAAGATACGAAATCGGCGCTGTCAGCACGAATATCGTAGGGTTCCGGCAAAATGACCATGTCCAGCTTTCGGCCCTCGGCATCGGTGGCTGCGGCCAGAATGTCATGGGTTTCGAAGGCGGCGATCGACCACGGATCATCGTGGTCGATCTTGTCTCCCATCTGGATCAGCAATTGGCCGGGCTTGACGAAACGGGCGAGTGCATCGATGTGGTAATCGGTGATATCGGCACCGATGATTCCGGGTGCCCACAACATCTTGCGCGCGCCCATCGTGTCGAGCAGCAGCCGTTCGATTTCGGCCTTGTCGCCCCGGTTGCGATTGATATTGATGAAGCTGCTTTCATGGGCGATCAAGGTGCCGTGGCCGTCGGTTTCCACTCCTCCAGCCTCGCCCACCAGCCCTGCGTCAAAAATCGGAAGGCCCATACGTTCGGCTATTCGCGCGGCAATCTTTCCGTCGGCATTGTGGGTTTGCTTGTTGCCCCAGCCGTTGAAGTTGAGCTGCGTGATGGCGAGCCCACCCTTGCCATCCACAACAAAGGACGGCCCGGAATCGCGACACCACAGATCATCCGTCGGAATGTCCCATAAGTCGACGTTGCGCGATACCTGTTTACGGATTGCACCATGGTGCTGCGCTGCGGCCAGCATCACGACCGGCTCAAATTCTGCTATGGTGTTGGCGATTTTCGCGATGGTTTTCTGAAGATCGTCAAGAAAATCGGGATCGTCATGCACGGCAGGGTTCACCGGCCACTGCATGAAAGTGCGTTCATGTGGTTCGGTTTCCTCAGGATACCAAAAACCGGTGCCACGGGCTGACGGGCCTGCTGTCCGGCCCCGTTGGGCCGAGGACGAAAGGCCGGCTGTGGCAGCCGCGGCAAAAAGCAGTGTCTGGCGGCGGGTCATCATCGTATCACCATGAAAATACAAAGAAAACGATCGCTTCAGCTTATGGGTACGCACCTTGGGTTTGCCCAGAGGTATTGCCAACCAAGGCTAAATTGTCTTGCAACTTCAGCTCATATTCCAATGTGGCTTTTACATGGATGTGACGGATAAATGCATGTGTTTTTAGGCTGAGAGCATCTTATGTGCCGGAAACGACCATTATTTCGATTGCCGTAGTGTGTTGGCTCGACTTCTCGCGAAGCGTCACGGTTTTACTCCGTTCGGTTCAGAAACCGCTTTTGGCAAGAAACACCCTGCTGGCTGCAAGGTCATCCAGAATGCTGCCGGCGTTGCGCGGGTCGCGTTCCTGCTCGATGGTGATGTAACCGCCGTAACCGAGTTCCGTCAGAAGGCTGCGAATGGCTGGGTAATCGATAGAGCCGCGGCCGATCGGGCACATGACGCCCTTGGCGCAGGCCTCGAAGAAGCGGATATGCTCCCCCATCACCTCTTGAAAAACCGTGGCGTCGATATCCTTGAAATGAATGTAATCGACGCGGTCCCAATAGCGGCGGAGCGTGGCGGCGGGGTCCATGCCGGAATAGGCCATATGGCCGGTATCGAGGCACAGGCCCGCGAGATCGGCGGGAATGTCCTCAACGATCTGCTGCAACTCATCGGCAAATTCGATGTAGCCGCCGGCATGCGGATGAATGGTGGCACGCACGCCGTATGTGTCGCGGGCGAGCGTTGCGATGGCGCGGATGTTTTCGACCATCCCCCGCCATGCGGCTTTATCGAGGCGCGGTGCGCTGTCGGAATGGCCGGCGGCGTAGTCGCGTTCGTCATGGCCCCAGTCCATGACCGTCAGATAGGGGGCGGGAAAACGCTGGCCGGCATGGGTTTCCGGTTTTGGCAGGCGGGTGATCAGCGCGCAGATTTCGTCGGTCTGGCGCAGCAGGTTGTCGCGGTTGTCAGGTGAGACCAGATCGTCGAAGATCGTGCCGGCAACGATCTTAAGGCCGCGCTCGTCCAGCGCCTGCGAAACGCGGCTGAGATCGAGCGGCAGATAGCCATAGGGGCCAAGTTCCAGCCCGCCGAAACCGGCGGCATTCGCCTCATCCAGCACCTTTTCCCAATGGGGCAGATGGGGATTTTTGACGTCATCGACGCCCCAGCAGCAGGGAGCGGTGGTAATGGTGATCGGGTTGGTCATGGCATCCTCGTGGCGCGATTGGTGCCGGGCCGCGCTCTGCGGCCCGGGGCTTAGCTTCAGCGGCTGATGGTGGCTTGCAGGGCATCGATGGAGGACTGGATGCCTGCCTCGGTGGACATGGTGAAATCCTCCATTTCGAGACTCACCCAGCCATTGTAACCGGCCATGCGTACCACGGAGAAAAATTCCTTCCACCATTGCAGGTCATGGCCGGCGCCGACAGCCACATAATTCCAGCTGCGGTTGGCGACGTCAGTCACCTCTTTCAGCTCCAGCAGGCCGTTCACATCGGCCAGCCCGCGTTCGATGCGGGTGTCCTTGCCATGGCAATGGTGGATCGCGCTGCCGAGTGCCCGGGCAGACGCGATGGGGTCGGCCCCCATCCACATCAGGTGTGACGGATCGAGATTCATGCCGACCGTCGGGCCAACCTCGTTGCGCAGGCGAAACAGGGTTTCCGGGTTCCAGACGAGCATGGCCGAGAAATTCTCGAGCGCATATTTTTCAACGCCCGCTTCCTTGGCGAGCTTCACGAGCCCGTGCCAGAGTGGGAAGGCGCGATCTTCCCACTGGTAACGGTCGCGCTCCGGCATCTCGTTCGGCCAGCTCTTGGTGTAGACGAGCCAGTTCGGCACCGTGTCGCCGGGTGCAGCCTCCGGCAGACCGGACATGGTGACGATCTTCGTCACGCCGATTTCGCCCGCCAACCGAACCGTGTCCTGCATTTCCCTCAGGTGGCGCTTGCCCATATCGCCGGGATCTAGCGGATTGGCAGAGCAATTCAGCGCGGCGATCTCGAGGCCGCGGGCCTCGATTTCCTTTAGTTTGGACTTGAGCAGCCCCTTGTCCGCCAGAAGTTCGTCCGCCCGGAAATGTGGGCCGCTGGACCAGCCGCCGCCAGTCATCTCGATGCCCTCGACGCCGAGCGTGACACATTTGTCGAGCATTTCGGTGAAGGGCAGGTTTGCCATGACGTCGGTACAAATTGCGAGTTTCATCGTGTCGTCTTTCTAAAAAAGGCATGGGGACGCGCTTCAGGAGGAGGAGGACGGGAGAGTGGTCCGGCGCGCCCCCAAACTGGTTATGCGAAGTCGATCCAGGCGGCGCCGGCATCGGCCGAACGGACGCAGTTTTCCAACCAGCGGACGCCTTCCGTGCCAGCCGTGATGCCGGGATAATGGTGGGTTTTCAGGAAAGCCTGATCGCTGCGATTTGCCGCGTCGATCGCCTGGGCGATCCAGAGATAGATGTTCGACCAGCTGTCCCCGAGACCTTCAGTATGCAGCGCGCCCATGCGGTCGATGGCGAGGCTTTCCTGTTCCAGATAGGGCATGCCATGGTGCATGATGCGGCCGGGTTCGCCCTGAACTTCGTAGATCAGCTGGTCGGGATGGGAATCGGACCATTCGAGCGACGCCTTGGAGCCGACGAAACGGTAACGCTGCGACCCCATATTGCCGGCATTGACGGAGGAGACCCAGAGGCGGCCGCGCGCGCCATTGTCATAATGCATCAGGACGGTGGCGTGGTCTTCCAGCGGCGCGCGCGTGGGGATGAAGGCCTTGCGGTCGCAGAGCAGCCGTTCCACCTTCATATGCGGCAGCACGACTTCCGAGAGATAATAGAGATGCGTGCCGATATCGCCCAGCACGAAGGTCGGGCCGGCGGTGCGGGGATTGGTGCGCCATTTGACGGCCTCGCCCGCGTCCACATCGTCACCGGCGTTGAAGCCGTGGGTATATTGCAGGTCGACGATGCGGATGTCGCCCAGCATTCCTTTTTTGACCATGGCCGCCATCTGGTGGACGAGCGGGTGCCCGGTAAAACCATAGGTGACGCCGACGATCAGACCCTTCTGTTCGGCCAGCCGCGCCACTTCCTCGCATTCCGCCACGGTGAAGAACAGCGGTTTTTCGCAGATGACATGCAGCCCCGCTTCAAGGCAGGCCTTGGTGATCTCGTAATGGGTGAAATTGGGGGTGGCGATGGAGACGACGTCCACACCGTCTTCGCGCGTCGTCTCGCCGGCAATCAGCGCCTTGTAGTCCGCATAGCAGCGTTCCGCCGCCACGCCGAGATTGACGCCGAAGTCTCTGCCTCGTTCGGCATCGAGGTCGAAGGCGCCCGCGACGAGCTGGTAGTTGCCGTCGCGCAGGGCGCCGGTGCGGTGCTTGTAGCCCACCTGTCCCGTGCGTCCGCCGCCCACCATGGCCCAGCGCAGCGGGCGCGAAATCAGTCTTTCTCCGTTGATCATGTCAGTCGTCTTTCCATTTGATGTTGCGAATGGCCGCGGCGGGAGGCGGGGTCCGCCTCGGGCTCAGCGCCGGTTTGCCGCGTCATTTCTTGAAATAGAGGTCGATATAGTCCTGCATCTTGGCGCGCATGAACCGGCTCGATTCATCGGCCCTGTCCTCCCAGGCGAAGACGCAGGAGGTCATGATGCCGTCGAAGCCGATTTCAGCGAGCGTGCCGAAGAAATCGTCCCACGGCACCTCGCCCTGGCCAATATTCAGGTGCTGGTGCACCCGCGCCTGTGTGCCCGGCGGATTGAGGATATAGCGAAGCCCGGAGCTGGCCTTGTGGTTGAAGGTGTCGCCCACATGCACATGCGCCAGCACATCCTTCGCTTCGCGCAGCATCGCCTTGGTGTCGTCGCCGAAATAGAAGGTGTGCGGTGCGCAATAGAGGAACTTCACATTCTTCGAATTGACCGTGCGGATGATGTCCAGCGCCGGCTGCAATGTCTCGCACCAGTCCTCGGGATGCGGCTCGACATGCAGGTTGATGTTCTCGCGCTCGAAGATCGGCACCAGCTCTTCCATCGAGCGCCACCAGGCGTCCTCGCAGGCCTCGATCATCGAGCCGGTATGGCAGCAATAACATGACCCCTTGTCGGGATGCGGACCACGGCCGAACTCGGAGTTCATCGTGTCGACCTCCAGTTCGATGGCGATCTCAATGGCGCGCTTCCAGTGTTTCACTGCCGCCTGCCGTTCGGTCTCATCATTGGAAGCCCAGCGATACATGGGCAGCAAAGAGGCGATGCCGACATCGGCGTCCTTCAGCGCCTTCTTGAAAGACCTGATCCGCTCGGGAAAGACGCGCGGCGCCTTGAACCATTCGAGGAAATCCGCGCGCGGGCTGAGTTCGATCCAGTCGTAGCCGAGTTCCTTCACTTTGGCCGGAAGCTCATCGAGGCTGGTGAAACGATGCATGTGTGGGTCGATGGCGATCTTCATCGGTCTTGATCCTTGCTTTATGTCTTAATTCGAGGGTGGCTGCGGCGGATGGCCGTCATGGCTGGCCATGTAATTTTCCACCTCCGCGCCGAGGTCGGCGAGCGCTTCACCGCCGGCCATCAGATCGGTGATTTCCTCGCGGGATTTTTCACCCTTGCGGAAATTGGCGGCGACCGCGCCGCGAATGAGCACGGCGAAATGGTCGCCGACGGCAATCGCATGGGTGACCTGATGGGTGATGAAGATCACTGCGATGCCCCGCTTGCGCGCTTCCAGCACGATGCGCAGGACATGGGACGCCTGTTTCACGCCCAGCGCCGCGGTTGGCTCATCGAGGATCAGAACGCGTGCACCAAAATGCACCGCGCGGGCGATGGCGAGCGATTGCCGCTCGCCGCCGGAAAGGCCGCCGATCAGGCGGTCGCCGTCATCGATGCGGGTGATGCCGAACTCCTGCACCGCCTTGACGGCGATTTCGTTTGCTCTCTTGCGGTCGTAGATCCGGAAAGGCCAGAAACCCTTGGTCGGTTCCGCGCCGATGAAGAAGGAGCGACCAATGCTCATCAGCGGAAAGGTCCCGCCGAACTGGTGCACGGTGGAAATGCCCATGCGCTGCGCATCGCGCGGCCCGTCGAAATCGACCGGCTTTCCATCCATCAGCACTTCGCCAGAACTGGGCTGGTAGACGCCGGCCAGCGTCTTGATCAGCGTGGATTTTCCAGCTCCATTGTCGCCAAGCAGGCAGAGCACCTCGCCGGCGCGCACCTTCAGTGAGATATCGTGCAGAACATCGATCGGGCCGAAGGATTTGTTGACGTTTCTGAGTTCGAGAATGGGTGTCGACATCGTCTTGCCTCACTTCTTCTTCGGCGAATAGGTGAGCGCCATGACACGGAAGGTGTTGTTCATCAGCACTGCCAGAAGCAGCATGACGCCGATGATGAGGCTCGACCAGTTGCGGTCAAACGAAGTGAAATAGATGCCCTGGTTGACGATGGCGAAGGTGATGGTGCCGAGAAATATGCCGATCACCGAACCGAAGCCGCCGGTCAGCAGCACCCCGCCCACGACGACCGCGATGATGGAGTTAAAGATGAAGGTCATGCCGGCCGAAACCTGGGCGACATTGAAGAGGATCGCCTGACAGACACCGACGAAGGAGGCGCTGACGGAGGAAAGGACAAAAAGCGTCACCGTCAGCTTGTCGGTAGGAATACCGGCGTTGCGGGCGCTCACGCGGTCGCCGCCCATGGCGAAAATCCAGTTTCCGAAGGGTGAATAATGGACATAGAAGATATAGATCGCCGTCAGCAGTAGCCACCAGATGATGCTCACCTGAAAACTGCCGCCGATAAACTGTCCGAACAGGAATTTGGCGATGGGGCCGGATTGGGCGGGGCTGAGCGCCACGCTGGTCGTTCCGGTCAGCAGCACGGAAAAGCCGAGGATCAGCCCCTGCACCGCAAAGAGCGTGCCGAGTGTGACGATTAAGGATGGCACCACGGTTCTTATGACCAGAAAGCCGTTGATCAGCCCGACGAGCACTCCAAGGCCAAGCGCGCCGATGATGCCGAGCCAGATCGGCATGCCATAATAACCGGTGATGATAGCGACCGTCAGCGCACCGGCCGGGATCATCGCGCCGATGGAAATATCCAGCTCGCCGGAAATCATCAGCAACCCGACGGGAATGGCAACAATGCCGAGATTGGCGGCGACGTTGAGCCAGCTTGCGGCGCCGGCCGGTTTCAGGAATTCGATGCTGCCGAAGACAACAAAGAAGGCAAGAACAAAAACAAGGCCAAGAAAGGCACCTGATTCCGGGCGACGCAGAAGGTCGCCCAAAGAGAGATTTTTCACGTCGTTCACTCCACTATTGACCCTGGGTTTTGCGGGGATGCCCTTGCCTGCCGATCCCGAACGCCGGCATTGCCGGGTGTCGGGATCGGGCGCGGATCATCGCTCAGCGCGCACCCTTGGCGACGCCGTCAAGCGTGGCCTGGATGTTGGATTTGTCGACGATGTTGGGGCCGGTCAGCACCGGCGCGGTCGGCAGATCGGTTCCGAAATCGATGGCTGAGGCCAGAAGCGTCACCGCCAGCAGCGATTGCAGATAGGGCTGCTGGTCGATTGCAAAGCCCTGTGTCCCGTCCTTGATGCGGTCGAGGCCGGACTGGTTGAGGTCGAAGGTGCCGAGCAAGGCCGTTTCGGTTTTGCCGGCCTGCATCACGCCAATGGCGGCTGAATCCGCGTCACCCGCCGAAATGGTGAGGACGCCGTCAATCTTGCTGTCCTGAAGCAGCGTCGCCTTGATCGCCTCGGCGACAGCGGTGGCATCGCCAAAGCTGGTGGCGGGAAGCGGCAGCTGCTTGCCGCTGCCGCCGGCCTTGGTGATGCCGTCCAGAACACCCTTGCATCGGGCTTCGAGATTGGCGGCGCCCGGGACGGTGTTGACGCAGATGACGTTCTTCTTGTCCTGTTTGGCGAAATATTCGCCACCGGCGACGCCCGCCAGATATTCATCGGAACCGACATAGTTGATCGCACCGAGTTCCTTCGCCTTTTCATGGCCGCCGGCATTCATGAGAATGACCTTGATGCCGGACTTGATGGCTTCGCGGATCGCCGGGTCCTCGCCTTCCGGCACCCAGTTCGGAATGACGAGACCATCGACCTTCTGGCTGATGGCGGTCTGGATGAGCTGCACGACATCCGGCGCGAAATTGTCATAGGTCTGCAGACGCAGGTAATTGACCTTGCCGCCATTCGCCTCGACCACGAGGCGCGCGTCATCCACGCCCTTTTTGATGAGGTTCCAGAACGCATCATCGTTTTTACCGCCGACAACGGCGATGTTGGCCGCAGACGCGCCATATGCCATCGCCAGCGATGCCGCGCCCGCTATAAGAAATTTCTTGAAATATGCCATTGTTTCCTCCCTGCCCATTCTCCCGATGGGCCAAAATGACAAGATGATTTATATCTTTCATTTTCCTGAGAATGGAATTTATATTTCATTTAATGTTGCATTTCATATCATTCCATGTCATTCATCGATGATACAATTGTGAGGTGCCATGAGCCGACCGACCATTACCGATCTTGCGAAAGCCGCCGGCGTCAGCATCTCCACGGTCAACCGGCTGCTGCACGGTTCGACCGCCGTGCGTCAGGATACGATCGACCAGATTCTCAAGGCTGCGGAGGAAATCGGTTTTTATGGTCTCGGCACCATCAAGGACCGGCGTCGTGAGGCCATGCCCCACTACAGGCTCGGTTTCCTGCTGCAGCAATCCCATCGGCCGCTCTACCGGTTGTGGGCGGAAGGGATCGTCGCTGCTGCACGCCATAGGCCGGACAGCGTTATCGAGCCGGATGTGGTTTTCGAGGACGATCTTTCGCCCGAGGCCGTTTCCGCCAATCTCCTGAAGATGGGGAAAACCTGCAGCGCCATTGCGGTGGTGACGGCCGATCATCCGCTCGTCAGCCAGGCGATCGACGAGCTGCGGGGCATGGGGGTTCCGGTGGTAACTTACGTGTCCGATCTATCGGCGGCGAGCCGCGCGGGTTTCGTCGGAACCGACAGTTGGAAACGCGGTCGGACTGCGGCATGGTTCCTCAGCCAGACGGTGAAGGGCGAGGGTGTGGTCGTTCCGCTGATCGGCAGCAACCGTTATCAGTGTCAGGATGTTTCGGATGCCAGCTTCCGCTCCTACATGCGCGAGAACACACCTGAATTGCAGGTGGCGGAAACGCTGCTAACTTTCGAAGAGCCTGAAAATGCCTACGTGATCATCCGCGACATGATCGCTGCTGAACCCGGCCTCCGGGGGATCTATGTCAATGGCGGTGGCATATCCGGCGTTCTTAGGGCGCTTCGGGAACTGCCGGTGGAAAGGCAGCGCAGCATAAAGATCGTCTGCAACGATATCGGCCCGGAAACGCGCAAGGGCCTGAACGAAGGGCTGATTACCGCCTCGCTGCCGCTTCCCCTCGACAGGATGCCGCAGCAATTGATCGATGTGATGTTACGGCGCGTCGAGAATGGGGACACATCCTCCGTCGAACAGCGGATCGTTCCGTTTGAAATCCTGACGCCCGAAAGCATCTGGACATAGCCGATAGGATCACTGGAATTCGAGGCTCATCCGGGCAAGATCGTCCCACAGGCTTTCGGCAAAACCGCGCAAAACGATGACTTCGAACACCGGCCCGTCAAGCCGGGTGAGATGGGCGGCGATATGGCCGATCAGCGTCGTGGCGGAGCGTCCCACCGGAAAAGCGGCGATGGAAAGATCGACCGCCGTTCCTTTTGCCAGCACCCGCTCGGCCATTCTGCCTTCGATTCGGATTCGTATGCGCCCCTGGCTCTGGTCCACACCCGTTGCCTGCGGTTCAAGCGCCGCAAGAAACGTCTTCATGTCCGCGTGAGAGAGCGGCTGTTCGCCGACGATGAACCACTGGCCGGGAGAGACCGCCCGCACATCGCCTTTTGCGAGACTGGACAGGCGGACTTCCATATCCGCTGCGTCGGGCGCGGCCAGCACATGGATGATTGCGCCTTCCGGCAGGGGAGAGAGCTTGATGGTGGTGGAAGCAATTGCTCCCTTTTTGCCCAGCACCGGGCGGAGGGTCGGCCGGAAACCAGATTTGAAATCAGGCTTGAAATCAGACATGGAGCTTCTCGTTCTCAGGGTCGAAGAAAACCGGATTGCACAGGCGCGCGGCGGTGAATTCATTGCGCAGACCGTTCCAGACCACGACTTCCTCGCCATGCCGCGCGGGGCCATTCTTGACGAGGGCGAGGCCGATGGTGGAACCGAGATGGGGTGAGAACGCGCTGGAGGTCACATAACCCTGATCGTTCTCCAGCGTTGCCGCTGCATCCTTCGCAAGAATATGCGAGCCGGTGCGGAAGGACTGGTTTTTATCAAGCGGCACGACGCCGACGAGGCTCGGACGGTCGGCGGCGGAAAGCCCCTCGCGCTCCAGCATCCGCCGGCCGATGAAATCGGCCTTGGTGGCAGAGACCATTTTGGCAAAGCCGAGATCGGCGGGCACCACCGTGCCATTGATCTCGTTATGGGTGACGTGGCCCTTCTCGATGCGCAGCACACCGAGTGCCTCAACGCCATAAGGCATGATGTTCTCGGACTTGCCCGCCTCCATCAGCGCATCGGCAATGCTTTCACCGTAACCGGCGGGGACGGCGAGCTCGTAGGCCAGTTCGCCGGAGAAGGAAATCCGGAACAGGCGCCCGTGCAATTGCCCGCCAAACAGCGAGATTTCTTTGGCCGCAAGAAAGGGGAAGGCCTCATCGGAAATATCCTCATCGAGGATTCTTTGCAGAATGGTACGCGCCTTCGGCCCGGCAATCGCCATCTGCGCCCATTGGTCGGTGACGGAGGCAAGCCGCACGTCGAGATCCGGCCAGAGTGCCTGCGCGCAGAATTCCAGATGGTTCATGACGCTTGCCGCATAGGCCGTGGTGGTCGTCATGAAGAAACGGTTTTCCTCCAGCCGGCTGGTGGTTCCGTCATCATAGATCATGCCATCTTCACGCAGCATCAGGCCATATCGCGCCTTGCCGACCGGCAGTTTCAGGAAAGCGTTGCAATAAACCCGGTTGAGGAATTCGGCGGCGTCCTTGCCGCAAATCTCGATCTTGCCGAGCATCGATACATCGCAGAGGCCCGCATTTTCCCGCACATTCAGAACTTCGCGGTCAACGCTTTCCCGCCAGCCGTTTTCGCCGCTGCGGGGAAACCAGGAGGAGCGATACCAGAGCCCGGTTTCAACGAAGATGGCCCCATTCTTTTCGGCCCAGCCATGCAGCGGCGATTTGCGCACAGGCTGGAAATGCTGACCGTGATAGGCTCCCGTCAGTGCGCCAAAGGAGACGGGTGTGTAGAACGGCCGGAAGGTGGTGGTGCCGACATCTGCCGGGGAAACGCCGCGCGCCTCGGCCAGCAGCCCGATGGCATTGACGTTGGAAAGCTTGCCCTGATCGGTCGCCATGCCGTTTGTCGTATAACGCTTGGCCAGTTCGACATGGCCGTAACCTTCGTTGACGGCAAGGCCAAGATCCTTGCGATGGACATCATTCTGGTAATCGACAAAGGCTTTGGCCTTGATGCCGGGGATGGACCAGGGCGCCTTTGCGGGCTGGGCGACGACATCGTTTTCCACGACGCCGAATGTCGGTGTGGTCGCTGCAAAACCGAGATCCTGAGCAAGCGCCGCGCCCTTTCGCGCGCCATCCTCAAGGCAGGCGGCGATGCCGTTTATCGCGGACACCGCTCCGGCGAGTTCGAGCCCCTTGAGACTGGCGGGTGCAAGGAAGGCAACATTGTCTTCTGACCAGACCGGTTTTCCACCGCGATGGCAGGCAAGATGGATGATGGGGCTGAAACCGCCCGACATGGCCAGCGTTTCGATATTCATGCTCTCCGTGCGGCCATTGGCATAAATCTCTATGGCGGACAGCGCCTTGCCGCCTTTTGCATTCGAGACGACTCCACCTTTGATAACACGCGCCGTGCCTTCGTAGCCCGGATTACCCTGCTCGCGACTATCGATGATGGCGGCGAGGGTGACACCGTGTGCTTCCAGATCGCGGGCGAGCGCATAACCGCTGTCGTTGGTGGTGAAAATCGCCGTCGCCGTGCCGGGGCTTACGGCATAACGGTTGAGATAACTGCGCATGGCGCCGGCCATCATCACACCGGGAATATCATTGCCCCCGAAGACCAGCGGCCGTTCTTCCGTGCCGGCGGCGAGCAGCGCACGCTTGGCGACGATGCGCCACAGGCGCTCCACCGGCACATGCGCTTGCGGGTGGGCCACATGTTTTTGCACACGCTCCAGCGCGCCAAAGACATTGCCGTCGTACCAGCCGAAGGCAGTGGTGCGCGTCAGCACCGTCACATTCGGCAAGGCTTCGAGTTCGGCGACACATTGCGCCGCGAAATCGGCAGCGCTCTTGCCGCCGATGATCGCGGTTTCGGAAAGGAGCCCGCCGCCTGCCATGGAATGTTCATCGACAATGATGACGCGCGCACCATGACGTCCTGCAGCAAGGGCAGCGGCCAGCCCCGCCGCGCCGGAACCGATCACCAGCAGATCGCAATGCGCCCAGCATTTGTCATAGGTATCCGGATCCGCCTCGTAACTCGCCTTGCCGAGACCGGCGGCTTTGCGGATGAAGGGCTCGTAGATTTTTTCCCAGAAGGCGGCGGGCCACATGAAGGTCTTGTAATAGAAACCCGCGCCGAGGAAGGGCGAAAGAAGGCCGGTCAATGCGCCGATATCGAAATCGACTGAGGGCCAGCGGTTCTGGCTTCTCGCTTCCAGCCCGGCATAAAGCTCCTGCATGGTGGCGCGCGTGTTCGGCTCGGTACGGCCACCGCTGCCGATGGTCATCAGGGCGTTCGGCTCGGCGGCACCCGCTGTCAATATGCCGCGCGGGCGGTGGTATTTGAAGCTGCGGCCGACGAGTTGCTGGCCATTGGCGAGCAGGGCGGAGGCGAGGCTGTCGCCTTCGAAACCCTGCATCACCTTGCCATCGAAGGTGAAGGAAAGCGGCTGGGTGCGGTCAATCAGACCGCCGGTCTTCAGGCGGCTGGATGTCATGGGCTTGTCACTTCCTTCTCTCCGGCGGCATCTCGGCAGGCGGATATCTCATGGGTGACCGTGTCGCGGGCGACGATCAGCCAGCGGCGGCAACCGGAGGTATGGTGCCAATATTCCTCATAGGCGCCGCGCGGATTGTCGCGCAGATAGACATAATCGAACCATTCATCGGCGCCGGCATCCGCCGCCGGCCGCTGAAGGGCGGCACCCTTGATGGTGAATTCTTCCTTGGGTCTTGGCCCGCAATGCGGGCAGGGCACGAGACTTGCCATTTCAGATGTCCTTGATCCGCCAGATAGCGGGATGGCGAAAAGTGTGAGCGGTTTTTCGCCTGAAATCCCGCTACAGATTTAGTGAAGGTTGGGCTGGGCGCCCTGGCCCTTTTCATCGATGAGGTATCCATGCCGGAAACGATCCAGCCGAAATGCGGTCGCCGTTTCCTGCGGTGTGCCGCGTGCGAGAAGATGGGCGAAGCAGAAACCGGAAGCGGGCGTCGCCTTGAAGCCGCCGTAACACCAGCCGGCATTCAGGTAGAGATTGTCGATTGGGGTTTGGTCGATGATCGGTGAACCGTCCATCGACATATCCATGATGCCGCCCCAGGAGCGCAGAACCCGGACGCGGGAAAGTGCCGGTATCATCGCCTTGCCGGCTTCCGCCACATGTTCGACCGTCGCAAGATTGCCGCGCTGGGCATAGGAATTGTAGCCGTCTATATCGCCACCGAAAACGAGGCCGCCCTTGTCCGATTGCGAAACGTAAAAATGGCCTGCGCCAAAGGTGACGACGCCATCGATGAAGGGTTTCAGGCCTTCCGAGACGAAAGCCTGCAGCACATGGCTTTCGATCGGCAGTTTCAGCCCGGCCATGGCGGCCACCTGCGATGAATTGCCCGCTGCCGCCAGCGCCAGCTTGCCGCAGCCGATGAAACCCCTGTTGGTCTCGACACCCACGACACTGCCGTTTTCGCGGCGAATGCCCGTCACTTCGCAGCCCTGGATAATATCGACGCCTCGGCTGTCTGCACCGCGTGCATAACCCCAGGCCACGGCATCATGCCGCACGGTGCCGCCGCGCCTTTGCAGCAACCCGCCCTGAACTGGAAAGCGGGCATTGTCGAAATCGAGAAACGGCAGCATTGCCTTGACCGAGCCGCGATCCAGAAGTTCAGCATCGACACCGTGCAGCCGCATGGCATTGCCGCGCCTTGTATAGGCATCGCGCTGCGCATCCGAATGGAAGAGGTTCAGCACGCCGCGCTGGGAAACCATGGCGTTGAAATTGAAATCCTGCTCCAGCCCTTCCCACAGCTTCATCGAGAGCTCGTAGAATGGGTTGTTGCCCGGCAGCAGGTAATTGGAGCGGATGATTGTGGTGTTGCGGCCGACATTGCCGGAGCCGATGTAGTTTTTTTCCAGCACTGCGATATTGGTGACGCCAAATTCCTTGGCAAGGTAATAGGCCGTCGCCAGCCCATGCCCGCCGCCGCCAACGATGATGACGTCATAATGCGGTTTCGGTGACACATCCCGCCATGCGGGCTTCCACGCTTTGTTGCCAAAAAGGCCGTTCTTGAAAATGGAAAAGGCGGAATAGCGCATCTGGCGTACCTCGAACGATATCGTGCAAGCTTATCGACGTCGTTCGAAAGATCATTGCAGATTAGGGACATTATGATTTAAAAAAGAGACATGACGACAATCGAGCAGAAGAACGCCCAGCGCATTGGTTTCATCCTGGTTCCGAATTTTGCGTTGATGTCCTACGCCTCGGCGGCGGAGCCGCTACGGGCCGCCAATCTGATCGCCGGAACCGATCTTTACGACGTGGTTCCCCTGTCTTTCGACGGGGAAGCCGTCAGGAGTTCGTCCGGCATCATTGTTGGCTGCGAGGCACTCGCCGCCGGAGGGGAGCGATGCCACACGATTTTCGTCTGCGCGGGCGGCGGACCGCAGGACTGGACCGTTGCGGAAAATTCCTACGGGACGTTACGGCGGCTGGCGCGGCAGGGTGTCAGGATTGGGGGCATTTCCAGCGGCGCCTATGTGCTGGCAGCGGCGGGATTGCTGGAAAACCGCGATTTCACGATTCACTGGGAGCATGCGCCGGTGCTGAAAGAGGCCTTTGGCCATCTCACGCCTCGACAGGCGCGGTTTGTTTTCGATGGAGACCGCATCACCTGCGCTGGCGGCGTTGCCCCCCTCGACATGATGCATGCGATGATTTCGCAGAGAATGGGCGCTCATTTCGCAAGGCGCGTCAGTGACTGGTATCTGCACACGGCGGTGGCCGAACCCGGCGCGCCGCAGCGTGGCTCCTCGGCGGAACGCCATGGCACCAACCATCCGGCTCTACTGACCGTGCTGGAAAAAATGGAAACGACCATTGAAAGCCCGCTCGACCGGCAAACCATGGCGAAGCTGGCAGGAACCAGCGCGCGTCACCTCGACCGGCTTTTCGCAACCCATCTGAAAACGACGTTTCTGGAAACATATCGCGCGATCCGCCTCGATCACGCCCGGCGACTTCTGGAGCAAAGTCCTCTTTCCATCGCGGAAGTTGCCTTCGCGACAGGCTTCTCCAGTGCGGGGCATTTTTCAGGAAGCTTCAAGGCTCGCTTTGGTCACACACCGAATGCACTGCGGATAAAGATTTCCTCCGAATTAAAATAGTTTTCCTGTAAGGAAGAGAAAACACGATAATGCCGGAGAACCCCATGGCGAAGGACACCCCCAAGACCGAACAAGCGCAGTTCCTGTCGCAGGATCCGCATGCCGTTCGTGAGCCGAGGGTCAACAATCTGGAAATGGCGATCGGCCATGAGGTGCGCGCCTATCGCAAGAAACTCGGCATCACGGTCACCGATCTCGCATCCGCCACCGGGGTCTCCGTGGGCATGCTCTCCAAGATCGAAAACGGCAATATCTCCCCGTCGCTCACCACGTTGCAGACGCTCTCCAAGGCGCTGGGGGTGCCGATCACGGCCTTCTTCCGCGGTTTCGAGGAACCGCGCAGCGCCACCTTCGTCAAGGCGGGGCAGGGCGTGAACATTGACCGCAGAGGCACTCGCGCCGGTCATCAATACAGCCTGCTCGGCCATATCGACAACAATACCAGCGGCGTTACCGTCGAACCCTATCTCATCACGCTTACCAAAGACTCGGATGTGTTTCCGACCTTCCAGCATGAGGGCATGGAGTTTCTCTACATGCTGGAAGGCGAAGTGGTTTACCGTCACGGCGAGCAGCTTTTCACTATGCAGGCCGGCGACAGCCTGTTTTTTGACGCCGATGCGCCGCACGGCCCGGAGGAGTTGGTGAAGCTTCCCGCCCGTTATCTGTCGATCATTTCCTACCCGCAGAGAGGTGCGGGAGACCAGTAGTCCTTTGAGAAGGCTAGGAGGTTATGTGCTTCGAAAAATCATTAGGAGACCCAAATACCTTCGCTCGGGCGAATTGGCATACGTTCTCCCCCATTCCTACGTCAAAGAAAGGCATGAGTTACTTCTTACAGTTTCTCTTGTCACAAATCGATATCTCTTTGGGTTAGTCTACAGCGGCCTTTGTCCTCAATATTTTTGCAGAATGGGTGTGGGAAGTGGTGTGTTTGTGTCATTGGTTGTGCCTACTGACGAATTGAATATGGGTATACGTAAGCCTGGTGACATAGATATACTTGTTATTCCGTATCAAGATGATGTCCTGGTTTTGGACCAAATATTGGTTATCGAAGTCAAAGTAGTCAGGGCTTCTTTCTTCAACCAAGGTAGATCTCCAAATTCTATGGGCATGACGCAAGCGGATGGCCTACTGAAGATGGGATTTCCCTACGTTGCAGTAGCGCACCTAATTGTCTCGGATGAGAGCCCTAAGCATGCTTGGCGGCCCATGGGTATCGCTGAAATTTTGGATGAGTTTGGCAATTGCAAGATGTTGCCCGAAATGAATGTGGACTGGATGCCAATTGACCTCATGGAGCGTACCATGGGGAAAATGAAGTCCGCTCGAGGTTCAAAGAATTTAGGCCTTGTTGCTGCCTTTTTAGCTTCGAAGGAAGAGGATTTAAATGGTGCAGGGCTGCGTGGTACTTGGCATCCAAATGTTGAACCCGCATTGGTGAACGATTTTGTTCAGCAGAGTACACTGGGAAAAATCGCCTCTCTTTTCCACGAAAAGCCCACAGCTTTCATGGACATACCTCGCTATGATTCATAGCGTGTATTTTGCCTTAGAAGAAAAAAATATTCCTGATAGTTGACGGAATGGAATTCCATATGTTAGCCCTTCATTCAGAAACGAATGGAGGTGCCTGTCGATGTGCGGCATTGTTGGACTATTCCTGAAAGATAAAAGCCTTGAACCGCAGCTCGGTCAGCTGCTTTCGGATATGCTGGTCACGATGACCGATCGCGGCCCGGATTCGGCCGGCATCGCGATCTACGGAAGTGTTGCCGATGGCCGGGCGAAAGTGACCATACAGTCGGCCGATCCGGCTGCCGATTTCTCCGATCTAACCGAAGCGTTGAAGGGAAATGGCGTCGATGCTTCGGTCACAGTGAAAAGCACCCACGCGGTCCTCGATATTCCCGCCGAAAAGCTGGATGGGATCCGCGCGGTTCTTTCCGCAATCCGCCCGAATGTGCGCGTGATGGGTTCCGGCGACAGCGTCGAAATCTACAAGGAAACCGGTCTTCCGAAGGATGTCGTCACCCGTTTTGACGTGCGCTCCATGGCCGGCACCCACGGCATCGGCCATACCCGCATGGCGACGGAATCGGCGGTGACGACGCTTGGTGCGCATCCCTTCTCCACCGGCGCCGACCAGTGCCTGGTGCATAATGGTTCGCTCTCCAACCACAATAATCTGCGCCGCGAACTGGTACGCGAGGGCATGAGCTTCGAGACCCAGAACGACTCGGAAGTGGCCGCCGCCTATCTCACGGCGGAAATGGCCAAGGGCAAGGATCTGGGCGAGGCGTTGACCGGCGCGCTCGATGACCTCGACGGTTTCTTCACCTTCGTCGTCGGCACCAAATCCGGTTTCGGGGTGGTGCGTGATCCCATCGCCTGCAAGCCTGCTGTCATGGCCGAGACCGACCAATATGTCGCTTTCGGCTCTGAGTATCGCGCTCTGGTCAATCTGCCCGGCATCGAAAATGCCCGTGTCTGGGAGCCTGAACCGGCGACCGTCTATTTCTGGGACCATGAAAAGGCCGCCTGAGACCCGTCATCGGCGCCTGTTTTGAAAGTCATAATCCATGCCAGTTTTCGATCTCTCCCACACGCCACTGCGTGAACTCAACAAGGCGCTCCACGGTCTTTCCTCGGGCGCGAACGACACCGAATTCGAGGTCGTCAATCCGCGCGGCCACCATGCCGTCGCGGTGGGTATCGACAGTCCTGTGACGGTCGATGTCCACGGTTCGGTTGGTTATTATTGCGCCGGCATGAATGATGGCGGCACCGTCACCGTGCACGGCTCGGCCGGACCGGGTGTCGCTGAGAACATGATGTCCGGCACGGTCGTCATCGAGGGCGACGCCTCGCAATATGCCGGCGCCACAGGCCGCGGCGGGCTTCTTGTCATCAGGGGCAATGCCGCTTCCCGCTGTGGCATTTCCATGAAGGGCATCGATATCGTCGTGAAGGGCAATATCGGCCACATGTCCGCCTTCATGGGCCAGTCCGGCCATCTCGTCGTCTGCGGCGATGCGGGCGATGCGCTGGGCGATTCCCTTTATGAAGCGAAGCTTTTCGTGCGCGGTTCCGTGAAGAGCCTGGGTGCCGATTGCATCGAGAAGGAAATGCGGCCTGAACATCTGGAGAAGCTTGCCGAACTTCTGGAAAAGGCCGGCGTCACCGATGTCAGCCCCAGTGAATTCAAGCGCTACGGCTCGGCCCGCACGCTCTACAATTTCAACATCGACAACGCCGACGCGTATTGAGGCGAGGGATTTTCCGATGAGCTATCACAACCCCTTCACCCCGCCGCGCAAATCCGCGACATTCGACGATCACACGCTGGCGGAAATCCGCCGCGCGGCTGCGACCGGCATCTACGATATTCGCGGTGCGGGCACCAAGCGCAAGGTCCCGCATTTCGACGATCTCCTCTTTCTCGGCGCGTCCATCTCGCGTTATCCGCTCGAGGGTTATCGCGAGAAATGCGATACGACAGTTACGCTCGGCACGCGCTTCGCCAAAAAGCCGATCACGCTGAAAACGCCGATTACCATTGCCGGCATGAGCTTCGGCGCTCTGTCAGGCAACGCCAAGGAAGCGCTCGGCCGTGGCGCGACAATCGCCGGCACCTCCACCACGACAGGCGATGGCGGCATGACGGATGAGGAGCGCGGCCACAGCCAGACGCTGGTTTACCAGTATCTGCCCTCGCGTTATGGCATGAACCCGAAAGACCTGCGCCGTGCGGACGCCATCGAGGTCGTTGTCGGCCAGGGTGCGAAACCGGGCGGCGGCGGCATGTTGCTTGGCCAGAAGATTTCCGATCGCGTCGCCAATATGCGCAACCTGCCGAAGGGTATCGATCAGCGCTCCGCCTGCCGTCACCCTGACTGGACCGGCCCTGATGATCTCGAAATCAAGATCCTCGAACTGCGCGAAATTACCGACTGGGAAAAGCCGATCTACATCAAGGTCGGCGGCGCGCGGCCCTATTACGACACGGCGCTGGCGGTGAAGGCCGGTGCCGATGTGGTGGTGCTGGATGGCATGCAGGGCGGCACGGCCGCCACGCAGGATGTCTTCATCGAAAATGTCGGCATGCCCACACTTGCCTGCATTCGCCCCGCCGTGCAGGCGCTTCAGGATCTCGGCATGCACCGCAAGGTGCAGCTGATCGTCTCCGGCGGCATTCGTTCGGGTGCTGACGTCGCCAAGGCGCTGGCGCTCGGCGCCGATGCGGTTGCGATTGGAACGGCGGCGCTGGTGGCGCTCGGCGATAATGATCCGCATTGGGAAGCGGAATATCAGAAGCTCGGCACAACGGCAGGCGCTTATGATGACTGGCATGAGGGCAAAGACCCCGCCGGCATCACCACGCAGGACCCGGAGCTTGCCGCGCGTCTCGATCCCGTCGCCGCCGGCCGCCGCCTTGCCAATTATCTGAAGGTCATGACGCTGGAGGCGCAGACCATCGCGCGCGCCTGCGGCAAGAACCATCTCCACAATCTGGAGCCGGAAGATCTGGTGGCGCTGACGATGGAGGCTGCGGCAATGGCGCAGGTTCCGCTGGCGGGAACGAACTGGTTCCCGGGGAAAGGCAGCTTTTAAAACACAAAAATCGGACGGACGCATTTGGGAGGATGTGTCCGTCTTTTTTCGATGAAGTGTCTGATACCAAAAAAAGGGGAATGACGTGACACTGGACCTCTCCAAATTTGCTGCCGAAAAGGGCATCAAATATTTCATGATCAGCTATACCGATCTCTTCGGCGGCCAGCGCGCCAAGCTGGTTCCGGCAGAAGCGATCGCCGATATGCAGAAGGGCGGCGCAGGTTTTGCCGGTTTCGCCACTTGGTTCGATCTGACGCCGGCCCATCCTGATCTTTTCGCCGTGCCCGATGCTTCGTCGGTCATCCAGCTGCCCTGGAAAAAGGATGTCGCCTGGGTCGCTGCCGATTGCGTCATGGAAGACCAGCCGGTGGAACAGGCGCCGCGTGTGGTCCTGAAAAAACTCATCGCGGAAGCAGCGGGCGAGGGGTTAAGGGTCAAGACCGGTGTTGAGCCGGAATTTTTCCTGATCTCGCCGGATGGCGCGAAAATCTCCGACGAATACGACACGGCGGAAAAGCCGTGCTACGACCAGCAGGCGGTGATGCGCCGTTACGATGTGATCGCCGAGATTTGCGATTACATGCTGGAGCTGGGCTGGAAACCCTACCAGAACGACCATGAGGATGCGAATGGCCAGTTCGAGATGAACTGGGAATATGATGATGCGCTGCAGACCGCCGACAAACATTCCTTCTTCAAGTTCATGGTCAAATCGGTTGCTGAAAAGCATGGGCTGCGCGCCACCTTCATGCCGAAACCGTTCAAGGGGCTGACCGGCAATGGCTGCCATGCCCATATCTCGGTCTGGGATCTCGACGGCAAGATCAACGCCTTTGCCGACAAGGCAATGCCTTTTGGGCTTTCCGCCAAAGGCAAGACGTTTCTTGGCGGCATCATGAAACATGCGTCGGCTCTTGCAGCGGTTACCAATCCGACGGTCAATTCCTACAAGCGCATCAACGCACCGCGCACCATTTCGGGCGCTACCTGGGCGCCGAATACGGTGACATGGACCGGGAATAACCGCACCCATATGGTGCGCGTACCGGGGCCGGGGCGGTTTGAACTGCGCCTGCCGGATGGCGCGGTGAACCCCTATCTGCTGCAGGCCATCATCATCGCCGCCGGCCTTTCCGGTGTCCGTTCCAAGGCCGATCCCGGTCCGCACTACGATATCGACATGTATCGCGAAGGCCACAAGGTCACGGATGCCCCGAAGCTGCCGCTCAATCTTCTCGATGCGTTGCGCGAATATGAGAGGGATGCGGAATTGCAGCAGGCGCTGGGCGTCGAATTCTCCAAAGCCTATCTCAAGCTCAAGCAGGGTGAGTGGAACAGCTATTGCGCGCAGTTCACCGCCTGGGAGCATCAGACCACCCTCGACGTCTGAGTTCGGTTTTCCCCGCCGCCCTTGCGGCCCTTCCCGCGCTGGTCAAACAGCGCGGGTTTTTCCCTTATTAATGACAGAGAGAACGCCAGATGACGAATTTCGTCCTGACCGTAACATGCAAGTCCACCCGTGGCATCGTCGCCGCCCTTTCCGGCTTTCTGGCCGACAAAGGCTGCAACATCGTCGACAGCTCGCAGTTCGACGATCTGGGTACGGGCCGCTTCTTCATGCGTGTGGGATTTATCTCCGAAGAGGGGGCAAAGCGCGATGCGCTCATGGCCGGGCTTGCGCCGATCTCCGAAAAATTCGGCATGGAGGTGGCGTTGCACGACCTGTCCGAGCGGATGAAGGTTCTGCTGATGGTCTCGCGCTTCGGCCACTGCCTGAATGACCTGCTGTACCGCTGGCGTATCGGGGCTCTGCCGATCGATATTGTTGGCGTCGTCTCCAATCACTTCGATTACCAGAAGGTCGTCGTCAACCACGACATTCCCTTCCACCACATTCCGGTGACCAAGGAAAACAAGCCGCAGGCCGAAGCCCGGATCATGGATATCGCCGAAAGCACCGGAACGGAACTCATCGTGCTCGCCCGTTACATGCAGGTGCTTTCCGACAGGATGTGCGAGGCGATGTCGGGAAAGATCATCAATATCCACCACTCCTTCCTGCCATCCTTCAAGGGCGCCAACCCCTACAAGCAGGCTTATCAGCGCGGCGTGAAGCTGATCGGTGCGACTGCGCATTATGTGACTGCGGATCTGGATGAAGGCCCGATCATCGAGCAGGATATCGTGCGCATCACCCATGCCCAGAGTGCTGAGGACTATGTGTCGCTTGGCCGCGATGTGGAAGCGCAGGTGCTGGCGCGCGCCATTCACGCGCATATCCACCATCGCACCTTCATCAACGGCAGTCGAACCGTGGTGTTTCCTCCCGGTCCCGGCTCCTATGCCTCGGAAAGAATGGGATAAGGTTTTATGGCGCTACGGCAGGTGGTCCTGCCGCACGTCTGCTGTTGCCATAAACATGATGCGCGGCTAAATAAGTTGGTACGCCATAATATCAAGAGCCAGAACCCGCTTCTGCGTGCGGCGAGCGCAGGCGGGATGTGCCAGACGAGGTGATACCATGACCGGTGCTTTGCAGGGAACTGCCATTCGCGTTGAACGTCCGACGAAGACGCTGAGGGAACTCGCGCTCGACAAGGTGCGGGACGCCATCGTGAACGGGTACTTTCGTCCGGGAGACCGTCTCGTGGAACGTGATCTCTGTGCCCAGCTCGGTGTTTCCCGCACCATCGTGCGCGAGGTTCTGCGGCATCTGGAATCCGAAGGGCTGGTGGCGAACCTGCCGAACAAGGGTCCGATGGTCGCGCTGCTCGATCTCGATGAGGCCAAGCAGATCTACGAAATTCGCGGTGCGCTGGAGGGAATGGCGGCGCGCCTTTGCGCCGAACGTCGCGATCCCGCCATCGTCGAGGCGCTGGAAGTTTCGCTGAAGCACATCCGCGAAAGTTATGTTGCGAAGGATATGCCAGGCGTGCTGGCGCATACTTCGTCCTTTTACCAGACGCTGTTCAGCAAGATCGACCGGCATGTCGCCTGGGGCGTCGTCAATCTGCTGACGGTTCGGATCAACCATCTGCGCTCCATGACCATCAAGACGAAAAGCCGGGACACCGACGGTCCGGCGCAGATGGAAAAGATTGTTGAGGCGATCCGAAAGGGTGACGGGGACGCCGCCTACAAAGCCGCGCTCGATCACGTCACGAGTGCTTGCGCCATCGCCGAAGCTGTTCTCACGGCGCAGAAAGCCGCCGACTGACGGTTTTCGGCACTCTATTGTCTTATTCTTGCGGTTGCCCTGCCGGGAGCCGCAAGCTTATGCTTTTTTGATTTTATCGTTATTTTTCAATATGTTAGAAAAATCATCGACCGCTTCTTGACAGGGCAAACCGTTTGGTGTGATGGTATGCCATAATAAATAATATAAAGAGCGGAGCTTAATATGAACTGGAATCCGATTTCCCGGAAATGCACAGCCGTGCGCGCCAAAGCCTTTATGGCGGGCGTTGCCATCACTCTTTTTGCCGGTGCCGCCGTCGCTCAGGACTGCACGCCGAAGATATCCGACGATCATCTCATCAAGCCCGGCCACCTGGTGATGGCCACCAGCCCGACCCTGCCGCCCATGGCCTATGCCGATCAGCAGGGCGTATTGAAGGGATTGCGCATCGAACTGGGCTATGAGATCGCCAAACGGCTTTGCCTAAAGCCGGAATATATCAGCACCGAATATGCGACCATGGTGCCGGGCCTGCAGGGTGGCCGCTGGGACATGATCAATGCCGGCCTGTTCGTGACGGCAGAGCGGCGCAAGATCCTGTTCATGATCCCCTATGAAAACCTCGCCATCAGCATTTCCACGGCGGTCGGCGCGTCCGAGCCTATCACCAAGGTCGATGATCTCGCCGGCAAGGCCGTCAGCACCGATATTGGCGGTTATGCCGAGCGCAAGATCAAGGAACTGAACGAAGACTTCAAGAAGCGCGGTCTGGCGCCAATGACCATCAACCTGTTCGACAACTACGCGACGGTTTATCAGGCCTTGCGCGCCGGCCAGGTGCAGGCGGCGGTATCGATCGATCCGGTTGCCAAACAATATCAGGACCGCGGCGAATTCACCCATGCGCTTTCCGGCATGTATCCTACACCCGGCTCGCTTTCCTTCGGCAACAAGGACGTCGCCGACGCCGTTTCAACCGCTCTGAAGGAGATGAAGGCCGATGGCGCGCTCGAGAAGCTGATGGGCGGTTATGGCGTCAGCATTGCGCCGGGCGATCTCGCCGTTCTCGGCCCGGAAGGCTGAATTCCATCCATCTGAACAGTCATCGCGGCGGGAAAGCTCTCGCCGCGACCGTTCCCGCATGAATTGGAGAAAGACGTGAAGGGTTGGAACTGGGAAGGTTTCTTCGAATATCTGACGAATTATTATCTGTTCGAGGGCGCGCTGGTGACGCTCGGCCTCACGGTTTTTGCCATGACGGCGGGTCTTGCACTGGGCTTTGTCATCGCGGTGATGCGCATGTCGAAATACCGGTTCCTGTCCGGGCCGGCCTATTTCTACACCTGGATCTTTCGCGGCACGCCGCTTCTGGTGCAGCTCATCATCATCTATACCGGTCTGCCGCAGATCGGCATCAAGCTGACGGTTCTGCAATCAACGCTGATCGGCCTGTCGCTCTGCGAGGCCGCCTATCTGTCGGAAATCGTCCGGGCAGGCATCGCCGCCGTTCCAAAGGGCCAGATCAACGCGGCCCGCGCCATCGGCATGACCGAGGCGCAGGTGATGCGTTACATCGTTGCGCCTCAGGCCTTCCGCATCATCATTCCGCCGCTTGGCAATTCCGTCAACGGCGTGCTCAAAACGACGTCGATCGCCTCGATCATTTCCATGGAAGAGCTTCTGCGCCGCACGCAGGTGCTCATTCAGGAAAAGTTCCTGGTTCTCGAGCTCTTTATGGTCGCAGCCCTTTATTACCTCGCCATGACGACCGCCTGGGAACTGATCCAGCGCCGGATCGAAAAGCGGTTCGGCAAGGCCTATGGCCCCATGTCGACTGACGTGCATTAAGGAGCGGTCCGATGTCGCAAGCAATCAGCATGATCGAACTACAATCCGTCAACAAATGGTACGGCCCGAATTTTCAGGTTCTGACCAATTGCAGCCTGAATGTCGCCAAGGGGGAAGTCGTCGTGATCTGCGGGCCTTCCGGTTCCGGCAAATCGACGCTGATCAAATGCGTCAATGCGCTGGAGACGATTGGCAACGGCGTCATCACGGTCAATGGTGTGGAGGTGACAGATCCTAAGACCGATATGCCGAAACTACGCTCCAAGGTGGGCATGGTGTTCCAGCATTTCGAACTTTTCCCGCATATGACGATCCTTGAAAATCTCTGCATCGGGCAGGAGAAGGTTCTGGGCCGTTCGCCGGCGGAAGCGCTTGCCAAGGCAAATGCCCTTCTCGAACGGGTGGGGTTGACGGCGCATGCCAAGAAATATCCCGGCCAATTGTCGGGTGGCCAGCAGCAGCGCGTTGCCATTGCCCGCGCGCTGGCGATGGACCCGGTCGCCATGCTGTTCGATGAGCCGACATCGGCGCTCGATCCGGAAATGATCAACGAGGTGCTCGACGTCATGGTTTCGCTGGCACAAGAGGGCATGACGATGATGGTGGTAACCCACGAGATGGGTTTTGCCCGCAAGGTGGCGGACCGCATCGTCTTCATGGATGGCGGCGAGATCGTTGAGATCGGTGAGGGCGAGAGCTTCTTCACCCATCCGAAGACGGAGCGCGCCCGCTCGTTCCTGTCGAAAATCCTGGCGCACTAGGCTCATGTCGGCCTGAGCGGGATAACCATATTCCGCTTCAGGCCATATGGCCTTCGGCCGTTCCGAACAACGCAGAATGAGAGTGGCGGAGAACTGCAATGATAAACCGTGTCCTGATGCCCCGCGAAATGTTGATCGGCGGCGGCAGCCGTTTCCGATTGCCTGCCATGCTGAAATCGCTCGGGGTTAATCGCCCTCTGCTCGTCTGTGACCCCGTGATGCAGAAGCTCGGCCATGCCGATGCGCTTTTGCAGGCGCTTCCAGGCGAAGGCATAGACGGCGCCATTTTCTCCGAGGTCGTTGAGGACCCCACGGACATATCGATCGCTGCTTTGGTGAAGCGCATTTCCGACGGTCGTCATGATGGTCTTGTCGCCCTCGGCGGTGGTAGCGCCATGGATACCGCAAAGGCAGGCGCCATCGTCGCGACCAGCGGTGAAGACTTGCGTGCACTGAAGGTGCCGCGGATCGTGGATTTCGCCGTCATGCCGGTGATTGCTATCCCCACCACCGCTGGCACCGGATCGGAAGTGACACGCGCCGCCGTCGTCACCGATACGGTCGCGAGCGAAAAAATGCTGATCCTCGGTACCGCAGCTTTGCCGGTCGCCGCCATCATCGATTACGAGCTGACGCTGAGCTGCCCTTACCGCGTCACCGTCGATACTGGCATCGATGCGCTGACCCATGCGCTGGAGGCGCTGGTCAATCGCAACGGCAATGCCCATTCCGAAGCGCTGGCGCTTTCCGCGTTGAAGCTGATCGGGGCAAATCTTGAGAAGGTGGCTGATAATCCTGATGACCGGGATGCGCGTGAAGCGATGATGCTGGGCGCAACCCATGCCGGGCTTGCCGTCTCCAATACATCGACTGCGCTGATCCATGGTCTCAGCCGGCCGGTCGGTGCTTTTTTCCATGTGCCACATGGCATGTCGAATGCGATGGTGCTGCCACTGGTCACGCAGTTTTCGCTGAATTCCGCTTTGCCGCATTATGCCGCCGCCGCCCGCGCGCTGGGTTGTGCCAGCGCGGCGGATAGCGACCAGATTGCCGGCACGAAGCTGGTGGAGGCCTTCATCGGCCTGAACAGGCGGCTGAAGGTGCCGACCCCGCAAGAGTTCGGCATCGACAGGAGCCGCTATCTCGAACTGTTGCCGGAAATGGTGCGCCAGGGCCTCGCTTCCGGCACGCCGGCAAATAACCCCCGGGTGCCCACAGTTGCCGAAATGACGCGTCTGTATGAGCTTGCCTATGACGGACGCATCGCGGAATTTTAAGTCATAACACGTTGTTAAATTTAAAGATTTTTGATTTTTCAAACGAAAATCACCTGACCCTTGACAGCAATGTATTATGGCATACCATAAGACATCATATTTACGGAGAGAACGCCCATGTCCATCCAGATCCGCAAGACCTTGCTGCAGGTCGAAACGACGTTGATTGAGGGAGGCAAGACTGCCGCTACGCCCTTGAAGCTGTTCAGCGCGATTGCGGTCGTGAAAAACCCCTGGGCAGGCAAAGGCTTCGTGGAAAACCTGAAGCCGGAAATCCATGCGGGCGCGCCGGTGCTCGGTGAGTTGCTGACGAAGATGATCCTCGATGCCGTCGGCTCGGGCGAGGCGGTGGAGGCCTATGGCAAGGCGGCGGTTGTCGGTCTCGACGGTGAGATCGAGCATGCATCTGCGCTCATTCACACGCTGCGGTTCGGCAATCACTATCGCCAGGCGGTCGGCGCGAAATCTTATCTGGCCTTCTGTAACACCCGTGGTCCGGGCAATGCGCCGATCATGATTCCATTGATGGACAAGAACGACGAAGGCCGCCGTTCGCATTATCTGACCATTCAGACTGCCATTCCCGATGCCCCGGCCGCCGATGAGATCGTCGTTGCGCTCGGTGCTTCGGTTGGCGGCCGGCCCCACCACCGTATTGGCGACCGTTACCAGGATCTGCAGGATCTCGGTCAGGATGTTGCCAACCCGGCCGGCGTTTGAGGGTGATGTAATGCAGGAGGCCGCCACCACCTCACGGGTCAATGTTGCAAAGGCAGGTGCTGCCGCGCTCCCTCGCAAGACGACCGAGGGCGGGGCGGCTTACTTCGAGGCCGGTGCGGGTGAGGACCTGATCCTCATCCACGGCGTCGGCATGCGGCTTGAAGCTTGGGAACCGCAGATCGAAGTTTTTTCCAGAACACACCGCGTTATCGCGGTCGATATGCCGGGCCATGGCGGTAGCGCGTGCTTGGCTGCAGGCAGCACGCTTACGGATTTTGTCGGCTGGTTCAGCCGATTTCTTGACGATATGCGGATCGCACGCGCCAATGTTGCCGGCCATTCCATGGGCGCATTGATTTCCGGTGGAGCGGCCGCAACCTTCGGAGATCGCATTGCGCGCGTCGGTTACCTGAACGGCGTCTATCGCCGTGACCCGGTGGCGAAAGCAGCGGTGCTTGCCCGTGCGGCGGCAATCCGCACCGAGGGCGTGGACAAGGAAGGCCCGCTGCTGCGCTGGTTCGGCGATGACGCCAAGAGCCAGCACGCGCGGGAACTGACTCGCGGCTGGCTGGAAATGGTCGATCCCGAAGGTTACGCGGTTGCCTACACGGCCTTTGCTGGTGGGGATGAGACCTATGCGGATCGCTGGCCTTCGGTCGCTTGCCCCGCGCTCTTCCTGACCGGTTCCGACGATCCGAATTCGACGCCGCTGATGGCCGAGCAGATGGCGGCGATCACGCCACGCGGTTACGCTCGCATCGTTGAGGCGCACCGGCACATGGTCAATCTGACCGCCCCTGAAACTGTCAATGCACTGATGGCCGAATGGCTGGCTATTGAGGAGGAGCCGCAATGACTGTTGCAACCCTTGACCCGCGCGCTTTGCGCGACGCATTCGGCGCTTTCGTGACGGGAGTAACGATCGTGACCACGCGGGATGACGCGGGAAAGCCCGTTGGCTTTACCGCAAATTCCTTCACTTCCGTTTCGCTCGATCCGCCCCTGCTTTTGATCTGCCTTGCCCGCACCTCGCGCAACTTCGCGACGATGACCGGCGCGAAAAACTTCGCCGTCAATATTCTGTCGGAAAACCAGAAGGACCTGTCCAACACCTTCGCTCGTCCGGTGGAGGATCGTTTCGCCGCCGCCGCCTGGTCGGATGCGCCGCAGGGATCGCCTGTCTTCGCTGATGTTGCGGCCTGGTTTGAGTGTTCCATGCAGGAGGTTATCGAGGCGGGTGATCATGTCATCCTGCTCGGGCGCATCGGTGCTTTCGACAATAGCGGCCTGAACGGTCTCGGTTATGCGCGGGGCGGTTATTTCACGCCGATGCTGGCCGCCAAGGCGGTCTCGGCGGCAGCAGAGGGCGAAATTGCCGTTGGCGCGGTGCTGGAACGGCGCGGAGAGATTTACCTCGTTGGCGATGATGTGCTGTCGTTGCCCGGCTGCGTCGTTGCAGGCGGCGATCCCGTTGCGGCGTTGACGTCGCGCCTTGAGGAACTGACGGGCCTCTCCGTCAGGACCGGCTTTCTCTACTCCGTTTATGAAAACAAGGCGGATGGACGCCAGCATATCGTCTACCACGCACTTGCCGAGGGTGATGATGCGCCGCGTCAGGGGCGCTTCCTGTTGCCGAGTGCGCTTGGCTCTACAAAATTCGATTCCGCCGCGACGGCGGATATCGTCAATCGTTTCGCGCTGGAAAGTTCCATCGGCAATTTTGGTGTCTATGTCGGCAACGAGACCGCCGGCAAGGTGCATCCCATTTCCATGAAGGGGGCAAACCCATGAAATTTTCGCTCTTCGTCCATATGGAACGGCTGGACGCCTCGCAGGATCACAAGACGCTCTATGAGGAGTTCGTCACCCTTTGCGAGATCGCCGATCGTGGCGGCATGCATGCCATCTGGACCGGCGAACATCACGGCATGGATTTTACCATTGCCCCCAACCCCTTCGTGACGATCGCCGATCTCGCGCGCCGCACGAAGACGGCGCGTCTCGGCACCGGCACGGTGATCGCGCCTTTCTGGCACCCGATCAAACTGGCAGGCGAAGCTGCTATGACGGACCTCATCTGCGATGGCCGTCTTGATATCGGCATCGCCCGCGGCGCCTACTCTTTCGAATATGAGCGCCTGCTTCCCGGCCTCGACGCCTGGGGCGCCGGCCAGCGCATGCGCGAGCTGATCCCGGCCGTCAAAGGCGTCTGGGCGGGCGACTATGCCCATGACGGCGAGTTCTTCCAATTTCCGGCCACCACCTCCGCCCCCAAGCCGTTGCAGCAACCCTTTCCGCCGATCTGGGTGGCGGCGCGTGATCCGAATTCCCATGAATTCGCTGTCGCCAATGATTGCAACGTGCAGGTGACGCCGCTCTGGCAGGGCGATGACGAAGTGGAAACCCTGATGGGGCGCTTCAACGATGCCTGCGCCAAAAACCCGGAAAAACAGCGCCCGAAGATCATGCTGCTGCGCCACACCTATGTCGGCTCGGATGAAGTCGACATCGCGCAAGCGGCGCATGAGATGAGTGTCTATTACAATTATTTCTTCGCGTGGTTCAAAAACGAAAAGCCTGTTCATCAGGGCCTCATCGAGCGCATTGCGCCAGAGGATATCGCGGCAAACGCCATGCTTTCCGGCGACGTCATGCGCAAGAACAATGTCGTCGGCAATGCCGATGAAGTCATTACCCGGCTTAAAGCCTATGAGGCCATGGGTTACGACGAATATTCCTTCTGGATCGACACTGGCATGAGCTTCGAGCGGAAGAAGGCCTCGCTGGAGCGTTTCCTTTCCGATGTCATGCCGGCTTTTGCGGAGTAAGATGATGCGCCGTTTTCAGTGCTATATCGACGGACGTTTCGAAGATGGCGAGGCAAGCTTTTCAAGCCTCGACCCCGCAAGCGGTCAGCCCTGGGCCGAAATGCCGGAAAGCCGGGAAGCGGATATCGGCCGTGCGGTCGATGCCGCGCACCGGGCACTTTACGAAGATGTGGCCTGGTCGAAACTGACGGCGACACAGCGCGGCAAGCTGCTCTACCGGTTGGCCGATCTGGTTGCGGAAAATGCAAAGACGCTGGCCGAGCTCGAAACCCGCGATACCGGCAAGATCATCCGCGAAACCTCCGCGCAGATTGCCTATGTCGCGGATTATTATCGCTATTATGCCGGGCTTGCCGACAAGATCGAGGGCGCTTATCTGCCGATCGACAAGCCGGATATGGATGTCTGGCTGCGACGTGAACCCGTTGGCGTGGTGGCGGCCATTGTGCCTTGGAACAGCCAGCTGTTTCTCGCCGCCGTCAAGATCGGTCCGGCGCTTGCCGCCGGCTGCACCATCGTCGTCAAGGCCTCGGAAGATGGGCCGGCGCCACTGCTGGAATTTGCCCGGCTGGTGCATGAGGCCGGTTTCCCCGCCGGCGTCGTCAATATCATCACCGGTTTCGGTGCCTCCTGCGGTACCGCGCTCACCACCCATCCTAAGGTGGCTCATATCGCCTTTACCGGCGGGCCGGAAACGGCGCGTCACATCGTCCGCAATTCAGCTGAAAATCTCGCCTCCACTTCGCTGGAACTCGGCGGCAAATCGCCGATCCTCGTTTTCGCCGATGCAGATCTCGAGAGCGCCGCCAATGCGCAGGTTGCGGGCATTTTTGCCGCAACTGGCCAGAGCTGCGTCGCCGGCTCGCGGCTGATTATCGAAAGAAGCGTCAAGGACCGTTTCCTCCAGATTCTGGCTGGGAAGGCCGAGGCGATCCGCATCGGTTCGCCGTTGGATATGGCGACGGAAGTGGGGCCATTGGCGACCGAGCGCCAGCGCCAGCACATTGTCTCACTGGTTTCTGCTTCGGTGGATGCCGGTGCGAAGGTGGTTGCCGGTGGTGAGCCTTTGGATGGTGACGGCTATTTCTATCGGCCGACCATTCTTGATTGCGACGGCATCCGTTCGCCCTCCATGGAAAAGGAATTCTTCGGCCCCGTTCTTTCGGTTGTTTCCTTTGAAACCGAGGCGGAAGCCATCGCGCTGGCCAATGACACGGTCTATGGCCTCGCCTCCGGTGTCTTCACGCAAAATCTCACGCGCGCCCACCGGCTGATGAAGGCGATCCGCGCCGGCATCGTCTGGGTAAACACCTATCGCGCCGTCTCGCCGATTGCGCCTTTCGGTGGCTTTGGCCTCTCGGGTGATGGGCGCGAAGGCGGGCTTGCGGCGCCGCTCGATTACACGCGCACCAAGACCATATGGCTGCGCACCTCTGACGACCCGATTCCCGACCCTTTCGTGATGCGGTGAGCCGATGTTTTACGAGATACGAACCTACAGGCTGAAGAACGGCGCCATTCCGGCCTATCTCAAGGTCGTGGAGGAAGAGGGCATCGAAATTCAGAAAAGCCACCTCGGCGAACTGGTGGGTTACTTCTTTTCGGAGATCGGCCCAATCAACGAGATCGTCCATATTTGGGCATTTTCCAGTCTGGATGACCGCGAGGAGCGGCGCGCAAAGCTGATGGCCGATCCGCGCTGGTTATCGTTTCTGCCTAAAATCCGTGACCTCATTGAAGTCGCCGAAAACAAGATAATGAAGCCGGCGCGGTTTTCACCACTGAGGTGAAAGCTGCCGGCTGTGACGTGCATGCCAACGACAAGCTCTAAAACGGAGTAAGGGAACATGAGATCGAAACTGGTATTGACGACATGCGCAGCACTTTTCGCCCTCGGCACAGCCGCACAGGCGAATGATCTGGTCTTTTCCAGCTGGGGAGGAACCACGCAGGACGCCCAGAAGGCGGCCTGGGCCGAAAAATTCATGGTGTCGAGCGGCATCAATGTGCTTCAGGATGGCCCGACCGACTATGGCAAGCTGAAGGCCATGGTCGAGGCAAACGGCGTGACATGGGATGTGGTCGATGTCGAAGGCGACTATGCCGCACAGGCCGGACCGAAAGGTCTGCTGGAGAAGCTCGACTTTTCCGTCATCGACAAGACCAAACTCGATCCGCGTTTCGTAACGGATTATTCCGTCGGCAGCTTTTACTACTCCTTCGTCATCGGCTGCAATGTCGATGCCGTTGCCGCCTGCCCCAAAAGCTGGGCCGATCTGTTCGACACGGCAAAGTTTCCCGGCAAGCGCACCTTCTACAAATGGTCCGCACCGGGCGTGATCGAAGCTGCCCTTCTGGCCGACGGTGTGGCCGCCGACAAGCTTTATCCGCTCGACCTCGACCGCGCTTTCAAGAAACTTGATACGATCAAATCCGATATCATCTGGTGGTCGGGCGGCGCACAGTCGCAGCAGCTGATAGCATCGGCGGAAGCGCCCTTTGGCAGCGTCTGGAACGGCCGCATGACGGCGCTTGAGAAAAGCGGCGTGAAGGTGGCGACCTCCTGGGAGCAGAACATCACCGCAGCGGATTCCCTCGTCGTGCCCAAGGGAACGAAGAACAGGGATGCGGCTATGAAGTTCATCGCACTCGCCACCTCTGCGCAGGCGCAGGCGGATATGGCGACCGCGACGGGTTACGCCCCTGTTAATATCGAATCCGCCAAGCTGATGGATCCGGAAACGGCGAAAACCCTGCCGGACCAGCAAACCGCAAGCCAGGTCGACGCCGATATGAGCTACTGGGCACAGCATCGCGATGAAATCGGCGAGCGCTGGTACGCCTGGCAGGCGAAATAAGATAACGGCGCGGGCAGCGAAAACACCCGCGCAATTTTCCACGTCCGGGGAGGTTTGGGCATGGTCTCGCTAACCGATGACACAGTCAGCACGAAAGCAAGGGCGCGAATGCCCTTCCGGCCCGGCAATTTTGCCGCTACCCTGCCGGCGCTGGTTCTGCTTGTCCTGTTCTTCGTCGTTCCGGTTCTGATCCTCTTGTCGCGCAGCGTTACCGAACCCGTCTTCGGCTTTGGCAACTATGCGGCACTGCTGGGCAGCTCCACCTATCTGAAGATTTTCTTCAATACCTTCGTGGTATCGGCGCTGGTAACGGTGGTGTCGCTGGTGATCGGCTTTCCCGTTGCCTGGGCGCTTGCCATCATGCCGGCGCGGCTTGCCTCCATCGTTTTCGCTATTCTGTTGCTCTCGATGTGGACCAATCTGCTGGCGCGCACCTATGCCTGGATGGTGCTGTTGCAGCGCACGGGTGTGGTGAACAAGACGCTGATGGGCCTTGGCATCATCGATCAGCCTTTGCCGCTGGTCAACAATCTCACCGGGGTCACCATCGGCATGACCTATATCATGCTGCCCTTCATCATCATTCCGCTCTATGGCGTCATCCGCAAGATCGACCCGGCCATTCTGCAGGCCGCGGCGCTGTGTGGGGCAACGCGTTTGCAGGCGCTAATCCGCATTCTTATTCCGCTTGCCGCGCCGGGCATGATCTCCGGCGCGCTGATGGTCTTCGTCATGTCGCTCGGTTACTTCGTCACTCCCGCGCTGCTCGGCGGTACGGCGAACATGATGCTGGCCGAACTCATCGCGCAATTCGTGCAGTCGCTCGTCAACTGGGGCATGGGCGGGGCTGCCGCGCTGGTGCTTCTGGTGGTGACGCTCACTCTCTACGCCGTGCAGCTCAAATTCTTCGGCGCGGCCGGGGCAGGGGGGCGCTGACATGCTTTTGAACTATAACAGCCTCGGCCTCTGGAAATGGCTGCTTCTGCTCATCACCGTGCTAACCTCGGCATTTCTGATCCTCCCGATCATCTTTATCGCCGCTTTGTCCTTCGGTTCGTCGCAATGGCTGATTTTTCCGCCGCCCGGCTGGACGCTGAAATGGTATGCGGATTTCTTCGCTGACCCTAGATGGCTGGATGCCGCCTGGACGAGCCTGCGCATCGCGCTGATGGTAACCGTTCTGTCCGTGCTCATCGGTCTTGTCGCCTCCTTCGGGCTGGTGCGTGGCCGTTTCATCGGGCGCGGCACTCTGCGCGCGCTATTCATGACGCCGATGATTCTGCCCGTCGTGGTGCTGGCGGTGGCGCTTTACGCCTTTTTCCTGAAATTCGGTCTTGCCGGCACCACCACCGGTTTCGTCATCGCCCATCTTGTCGTGGCGCTGCCCTTCTCCATTCTGGCGCTGACCGGTGCGCTTGAGGGCTTCGACAAGTCGATCGAGGATGCAGCGGTGCTGTGCGGCGCAACTCCGCTGCAGGCAAAAATTCGCATCACGCTGCCCGCCATCAGCCACGGCCTGTTTTCGGCGGCGATCTTCTCCTTCCTCACCTCCTGGGATGAGGTGGTGCTGGCAATCTTCATGGCAAGCCCGACATTGCAGACGCTGCCGGTTAAAATCTGGGCGACGCTGCGTCAGGATCTGACGCCTGTCATCGCCGCCGCCTCCACGCTTCTCATTGCGGTGACCATCATTCTCATGCTGCTTGTCGCGGCTGTGCGAAAAGGACTGAAAACATGACCAAACCGCTCCTGCAAATTCGCGGTATCCGCAAGCAATACGGACCGGTCGTCGCCGTTCAGGATGTCAATCTCGACGTGCAGCCGGGCGAGTTCATGACATTTCTCGGGCCGTCCGGCTCGGGCAAGAGCACGACGCTTTATATCCTTGCCGGTTTCGAACAGCCGACCGCGGGCGATATTCTGCTGAACGGTGAAAGCCTGCTGTCGACCCCGTCGCACAAGCGCAACATCGGCATGGTCTTCCAGCGCTACACCCTGTTTCCGCATCTGTCGGTCGGGGAAAACATCGCCTTTCCGCTGAAGGTTCGCCGCAAGAGCAAGGCGGAAATCGATGCGAAGGTGAAGGAGATGCTGCGGCTGGTACGCCTCGAAGGTTTCGAGGACAGGAAGCCCGCGCAAATGTCGGGCGGCCAGCAGCAGCGCGTGGCTCTTGCGCGGGCACTAGCCTATGATCCGCCGGTACTTCTGATGGACGAGCCGCTGTCGGCGCTCGACAAGAAGCTGCGCGAAGAAATCCAGTTCGAGATCCGCCGCATCCACCAGCAGACGGAAGTGACGATCCTTTATGTCACCCACGATCAGGAAGAGGCCTTGCGCCTTTCCGACCGGATCGCCGTGTTTTCGAAAGGGGTGATAGACCAGATCGGCACGGGGCCGGAGCTTTATGCCCATCCTGCCACCCGCTTCGTGGCCGAATTCATCGGCGACAGCGATTTTATCGCCTGCGATCTCCTTGCCGCATCGGGTGGCAAGGCGACGGTGTCGCTGGGCCGGGATATCGTCTTCGATCATATTCCGATGCATGGCGAGGCCGCGTCAGGCAAGAAGGCGGCGCTGATGCTGCGCCCCGAGCGCCTGCAGCTCAGCCGCAACCGGCCGGGTTCCTCCACAGGTTTTCAGGCAACGGTCAGCGACATCACCTTCCTTGGCAACAACGTCCACGTGGTTGCCCATACCGGTTCGGGTGAACCGCTTGCCGTGCGGCTGCCCTTTGGCCACGACGCGATTTCCGGTCTCAACCGAGGCGATCTCGTGCATCTTGCCTTCGATCCGGCGTCGGCTCAGGTTTTCTGTTGAAGGATCGGCTCATGCATCTGAATGATCCCACACTCCTGGGTGAAAAAGTGCCCGTGGCCGGCCGCTGGATCGGCTGCGATGGCCGTCAAACGGCGACGATCCGCAACCCCGCGACGGGGGAGGTCGTCGGCCAGATTCCTGAACTCGGGGCAACGGAAACACAGGAAGCAATCGCTGCCGCCGTGATTGCCCAGAAGGCATGGGCGCGCCGCACGGCTGGTGAGCGTGCGACCATCCTGAAGGCGTGGCACCGGCTGGTCATGGAAAACCGTGACGATCTCGGCGTGATCCTGACGCTGGAACAGGGAAAGCCACTCACTGAGGCCAAAGGTGAAATTGCCTATGGTGCAAGCTTCATCGAATGGTTCGCGGAAGAGGCACGCCGTATCAATGGCGAGACCGTGCCCGGCCATCAGCCGGATAAGCGCATTCTGGTTCTGCGCCAGCCGGTCGGCGTGGTCGCGGCCATCACGCCGTGGAATTTTCCCAATGCCATGATTACCCGTAAAGTCGGTCCGGCCTTGGCCGCGGGTTGCGCGGTGGTGCTGAAACCCGCGCCGCAGACGCCTTTTTCAGCGATCGCTCTTGCCATCCTCGCCCAGCGCGCGGGCCTGCCGCTCGAACTTTTCAGTATCTTGACAGGACCTGCCGCGGAAATCGGCGGCGTGATGACGGCAAGTCCGGATATCCGCCTTCTGACCTTCACCGGCTCGACGCGCACGGGAGAGCATCTCTACCGGCAATGCGCGCCGACGATCAAGAAGCTGGGTCTGGAACTCGGCGGCAATGCGCCCTTCATCGTTTTCGACGATGCGGATCTCGATGCAGCCGTGGAAGGGGCACTGATCGCCAAGTTTCGCAACAATGGCCAGACCTGCGTCTGCGCCAACCGACTTTATGTGCAGGGCGGCGTGTATGACGCCTTCGCTGAAAAATTCGCGCGGGCCGTCGCGCAGTTGAACGTTGGCAACGGGCTGGACGAGGCAAGCATTCTCGGTCCACTTATCGATGGCAACGCCGTTGCCAAGGTGGAAGCACATATTGCCGATGCGCTTTCGAAAGGCGCCGAGATCGCCACAGGCGGTAAAAAACACGTGTTGGGCGGCAATTTTTTCGAGCCGACGATCCTGCGTAACGTCGATGCCAGCATGCAGGTGGCGCGGGAGGAAACCTTCGGGCCGCTTGCCCCGCTCTTCCGTTTCGAGGATGAAGCGGATGTGATCGCGCAGGCTAACAATACCGATTTCGGCCTTGCCTCCTATTTTTATGCGCGTGATCTCTCGCGAGTCTTCCGGGTTGCCGAGGCGCTGGAATACGGCATGGTTGGCGTCAATACGGGGGCGATTTCCACGGCCGAGGCGCCGTTCGGCGGGGTCAAGATGTCGGGGCTCGGGCGGGAAGGGTCTCGCCATGGCATCGAAGAATATACCGAACTCAAATATGTCTGCATTGGTGGCATCGGCTGAAAGCAGGATGACGGGGGGTTACGCCAGCAGTCCGCGCATGAGCAGGTCGAGATGAACTTTCAGAACGGCCTGCCTGTCCAGACTGCGCCGATCGTCGAAAATCAGCCGGAAAACCAACGTCCCGACCATGGGTGACATGACGACCTTGGCGAGTTCGGGCGGATTGGCCCTGAACCTTTTTTTCGCCACGCCCTCATCGAGGATCATATTGATGCGCCCCAGCACCGGCGCCATCAGGACATCATGGTGGTGGTCGATGAGATCAGGGAACTTCGCGCCCTCCGCAACGACGAAGCGGAACAGTTCCCGCATCCGCCTGTCATCGACAAGGTTTTCGAACAGGAATTCGAGCAGCAGGCGAAGCTCCTCGACGGGATCGTCGGAGGTACGGGCATAGGCTTTGAAAGCCTCCTGAAAAGGCTTGCCGACATGCTCGATCATTGCCGCAAAAAGGGCTTCCTTGGTTTCGAAATAGACGTAGACCGTCCCCTTCGTCACCCCCACCCGGTCGGCAATGTCTTCGACCCGCGTTGCCGTAAACCCCCTTTTGGTGAATTCCTCAAATGCGGCATCGAGAATTTGCAACGGACGTTGTATCTTCTGTTCTGCACGTGTCAGTTTTGTTTTCGTCATGACCCCGGCTCCTCAGGTATTTTCGGCGCGTGCCCTTCTATCCGTCGTGAGCGGCGGACGTAATAGGTGGCCTGCCTATCGCACCGGCACGAAAACCGGAATCGATTTTTGCAGGTGGTGCGTGGTTCATTCTGTCAGCCTATTCCCGGTGTCTCCCAAGAACGCTCCGGGCAAATCTTCGATCACCATCCGGGATTCCGGCGTCGAACGGTTTCCGGATCGGCGGCATAAGAATTTCATTGACTATTCAGTCAGTCAAATATTATAGGATGGGGCAAAGATCAAGAGGTCACCATGAAAACCATTCTTATCGCGCTTGCGGTTGGCGGTGTTTTTGCCCTGTCGTCCTGCAGCAATGAAGAGCGGCCGGCCGAAAAGCCGCTGCGGACCGTCGACGTGGTCGCGGCGGTGAAAAAGCCGGTCGATCGTGGCAGCGTCATCACCGGTGAAGTGAGGGCAAGGGTTCAGACGGACCTGTCCTTCCGGGTCAGCGGCAAGATCACCGAGCGGCTGGTGGATGTGGGAGCGCGGGTGACGACCGGGCAATTGCTCGCCCGCATCGATCCCGAAGAGCAGAAGGCCGACATTGATGTGGCGCTTGCCAACCTGCAATCGGCCGAAGCGCAGCAGACGCAGGCGCAACTGACGTTCGACCGTCAGCAGAGCCTCTTTAAAACACAGGTGACCTCGCGCTCTGCTGTCGACAAGGCCCAGGAAACCCTGCTCACCACGCAGGGCGCGGTGAGATCGGCGCAGGCGCAACTCGATACGGCCCGCGATGCGCTTTCCTATACCGAACTCAGAGCCGATGCGGATGGCGTGATCACGGCGCGTAATGTCGAGGTTGGCCAGGTGGCGCAGGCCGCTCAACTCGTCTTCACGCTGGCGCATGACGGGCCACGCGATGCGGTTTTCGATGTCTACGAATCGCTGTTCCTCGAGCGCGATATCGACAATCTCGTCAATGTCAGCCTCCTGTCGGATCCGTCCCGTACGGTTGCGGCGCCGGTGCGGGAGATTTCCCCGACGATCGATCCGGACAATGGGACGATCAGGGTCAAGGTTGGCCTCAACGGCGATTTGACCATGCCGCTCGGCGCGCCCGTATCCGGCCATTTCCGCTTCAAACAGGTTGATGCCATCGAACTTCCATGGTCGGCGATGACGTCGCAGAACGGTCTTCCCGCCGTCTGGGTTGTCGATCCGCAATCTTCGGAAATCGCCATACGACGGATCGAGGTCGCCGACTACGAGACCGGCCAATTTGTCGTCGCGGACGGGCTCAACCCCGGCGATATCGTCGTCACCGTCGGGACCAAATTTCTGCGGGCCGGTGAAAAGGTCGCCTATGAAAAGGGGCAGGCACAATAATGTTCAGGATAAACAGAAGCTTGTTTTTGCTCACTGCGGCAATCGCGGTCTCGTCCTGCCAGGAAAAGCAGGAAGCCGCAGCGGAGGCACCGCGCCCGGTACTCTCCGTTGTGGTGGAAGAAAAATCTGCCGATGCGCTGCGGCTCACCGGCACGGTGGAGTCGCGCATCCAGACCGATCTCGGTTTTCGCGTTCTCGGCCGGATCATCGCCCGCAACGTCGATGTGGCCGATTTGGTCAAGAAGGGTGATGTGGTTGCTTCGATCGATCCGCTGGCGCTCGAACTGTCGGTGAAAAGCGCGCAGTCCGATCTTTCCAATGCCGAAGCGCAGCTCGCCAATGCGGTGACGACCGAACAGCGCCAGCGCGTGCTGGCCGAGGCCCGCAGCGGCACGGAAGCAGCACTTGAAGAGGCCGAGCAGGCCACCCGCACCGCCAATGCCGCCGTTGCCAAGGCGCGGGCAAATCTGGACAAGGCCGAAGAGCAGCTGGGTTATGCGCAGCTGCGCGCGGAATTTGACGGGGTGGTAACCGCCACTTCGGGCGAAATCGGCCAGGTCGTTTCGGCCGGTCAGACAGTTGTGACTATCGCCCGCCCGGAAGTGCGCGATGTGGTGGTGGATGTTCCGCAATTTGCGGCGCAGCGGCTGGAAATCGGCTCGACCTTCGAGATCGCCCTGCAGCTCGATCCGAAAATCCGCACCACCGGTGTGGTGCGCGAAATCGCGCCTGAGGCTGAAACGGCGACGCGCACGCGCCGCACGAAAATCAGCCTGCAGGATGCGCCCGCTGCCTTCCGGCTGGGCTCCGTCGTCACGGCCTCGGTGCTTGCCGCATCAGAACCGCAGATTGCGCTTCCGGCATCAGCCTTGCTGAAAACAGATAATGGATGGAGCGTCTGGATCGTCAATGCCGATACGGCAACGGTGACGCTGCGCCCGGTTACGATAGCGGGCGAGCCGGTTGACGGCGGCAGCGTGCGCATTACCGGCGGCGTCAAACCCGGCGAGCGTGTTGCCAGCGCCGGCGTTCACAAGCTTAAGGATGGGCAGGCCATCAGGATCGATCAGGAGGTCCGTCAGTGAAGAAATTCAATCTTTCCGACTGGGCGCTCGAACACCGTTCGCTCGTCTGGTACTTCATGCTGGTTTTCGTTCTTGCCGGCGTTTTTTCCTATCTCAACCTCGGCCGTGAGGAAGATCCGAACTTCACCATCAAGACGATGGTGATCAGTGCGCAATGGCCCGGCGCTTCGGCAGAAGACGTGGCCCGGCAGGTGACCGACAGGATCGAGAAGAAACTCGAGGAACTCGATAATCTCGACCATCTGCGCAGCCAGACGGTGGCCGGCCGCACGACGATCTTCGTGGAGCTGGTGCCGGAAACCAAGGCCAGGAACGTTGAACCGACATGGGTGCGGGTGCGCAACATGATCGGCGATATCAAGGGCGAGTTCCCCTCGGGCGTCGTCGGTCCTTTCTTCAATGACCGTTTCGGCGATGTCTATGGCAATATCTACGCTTTCACCAGTGATGGCCTCAGCCAGCGGCAATTGCGCGATCTGGTGGAGGATGCCCGTGCGAAGGTTCTGACCGTCGACAATATCGGCAAGGTGGATGTGATCGGCGCGCAGGACGAGGCGATCTATCTCGAATTTTCGACGCGGCAGATCGCAGCGCTCGGCATCGACCAGCAGTCGATCATCAAGACGCTGCAATCCCAGAACGCCGTTACCCAGTCTGGTTTCGTTAATGCCGGTCCTGAGCGTGTGGCGTTGCGGGTCAGCGGCCAATTCACCTCGGAAGACAGCCTGCGGTCCATCAACCTGCGCGTCAACAATCGGTTCTTCCCGCTGACGGAAGTGGCGACGATCCGGCGCGGTTATGTCGATCCGCCATCTTCGCTGTTCCGTTTTAACGGCCAGCCGGCCATCGGTCTTGCCATTGGCATGAAAACCGGTGCGAACCTCGTGCATTTCGGCGAGGCGCTGGATGCGCAGATGAAGCGCATCGTCGCGGACCTGCCGATCGGTGTTGATCTGCACCGGGTATCCGATCAGCCCGCCGTGGTTGACGAGGCGGTATCGGGCTTTACTTCGGCGCTCTTCGAGGCGATCGCCATCGTTCTCGTCATCAGCTTCATCAGCCTTGGCCTCAGGGCCGGCATGGTGGTTGCCGTCTCCATCCCGCTCGTGCTGGCGATCACCTTCGTTTACATGGAATATACCGGCATTTCGCTGCAACGCATCTCGCTCGGCGCCCTCATCATTGCGCTGGGGCTCCTTGTCGATGACGCGATGATCGCCGTCGAGATGATGGTCGCGCGGCTGGAGGTCGGCGATGATCTCAGAAAAGCGGCGACCTATGTTTATACCTCGACGGCCTTCCCGATGCTGACGGGTACGCTGGTCACCGTCGCCGGCTTCATTCCTGTCGGTCTCAACAACAGCGCGGCGGGTGAGTTCACCTTCACGCTCTTCGTGGTGATTGCGGTTTCGCTGATCGTGTCGTGGATCGTCGCGGTCCTCTTCACGCCGCTGCTCGGCGTGACGATCCTGCCGAAGACGATGAAATCGCATCACGAAAAGAAGGGCCGTTTCGCCTCCGGCTTTTCGTGGCTTCTTGGCCGGGCGCTACGCTGGCGCTGGGTGACGATCATTCTGACCATTGCGCTGTTTGGTCTTTCCGTCGGCGGCATGAGCCTCGTGCAGCAACAGTTCTTCCCGTCATCCGACCGCGTGGAGCTGATTGTCGACTGGAACCTGCCGCAGAACAGCTCGATTGCCGAAACCAACCGGCAGATGGCGCAGTTCGAACAGGAAATGCTGGCGAAAAATACGGATATCGATCACTGGACGACCTATGTCGGCGAAGGCGCGCCGCGTTTCATCCTGTCTTTCGATGTGCAGACGCCTGATGTCACTTTCGGCCAGACGGTCATCGTCACCAAGGGGCTGGATGTGCGTGACAAGGTGCGTGCCGAGTTGCAGGATTACCTGAACCGGACCTTCACCGGCACCGACGCCTTCGTGAAGTTGCTCGATATTGGCCCGCCGGTCGGTAAACCGGTGCAATATCGCTTGAGCGGTCCTGATATCCAGAAGGTTCGTGAGCTTGGACAACAATTGTCGGGCATCGTCGGCGAACACCAGCTGCTGTCCAACATGGTCATGGACTGGAACGAGCCGACGCGTGTGGTCAAGGTTGACGTTTTGCAGGACAAGGCCCGCCAGCTGGGCGTCTCGTCGGAAGACATCGCCAATGCCATGAACAGCATTGTCGAAGGTTCCACAGTTACCCAGGTCAGGGACGACATCTATCTCGTCAATGTGGTGGCGCGGGCGCAGATGTCGGAGCGCGGCTCCATCGAGACATTGCAGAACCTGCAATTGCCGGCGACCAACGGCAAGGCCGTGCCGCTGTCGGCTATCGCCAATTTCCGCTACGAACTGGAACAGCCGACCATCTGGCGCCGTGACAGGATCCCGACGATCACGGTCAAAGCCGCCATTATCGGCCCGACGCAGCCTGCAACGATCGTCGAGCAGCTGAAGCCGAAGATCGAGGCGTTCCAAAAAACACTTCCCGTCGGCTACAAGCTGGAAACGGGTGGTTCGGTGGAATCCAGCGCGGATTCGCAAGCGCCGATCGTTGCCGTAGTTCCGCTGATGCTGTTTGCGATGGCGACCATTCTGATGTTGCAGCTGCAAAGCTTCAGCCGGCTGTTCCTCGTCTTCGCCGTGGCGCCGACCGCATTGATTGGCGTGGTGGTGGCGCTGCTTCTCTCCAATGCGCCGATGGGCTTCGTCGCCATCCTCGGCGTGTTGGCGCTGATCGGCATCCTGATCCGCAACTCGGTCATCCTCGTCGTCCAGATCGAGCATCTGAGAAGCGAGGGCGTCTCGGCTTGGCGCGCGGTGGTCGAGGCGACCGAGCACCGCATGCGGCCGATCATGCTGACGGCGGCGGCGGCAACCCTTGCCCTCATTCCCATATCGCGGGAGATTTTCTGGGGGCCTATGGCTTATGCCATGATGGGCGGCATCGTGGTCGGCACGGCGCTGACGCTGCTTTTCCTGCCGGCGCTTTATGTCGCCTGGTTCCGCATTCCGCGTGAGGATGACGAGCCGGAGGGACAGGACGTGAAGGCGTGATATTGGAAGGAAGCGGCTGCCGCTTCCTTCCTCCGATAAAAATATCCGCCGTCGTTGTTCCATCCGGCCGGATAGTGTTAGGAAGGTCGGCTTAGTCGCGTGAGCGGCAGCCGTCCTTTCATTGCTGGATGGCAGGCATATTGAGGGTGCGGAGGGTTTAAAGATGGGCGGGTTGTCGGATTGGCTTGCGGATGCACAGCCGATCAATCGCAAGAATGCCGCGGAAGCGGTGTTTGAAGATATCCGCTCAGCGATTACCTCGGGGCAGATTGCAGTCGGCACGCGGCTGCCTTCCGAGGCGCATCTGGCACAAAGATATGGCGTTAGCCGGCCGATCATTCGCGAGGCGTTGCGATCTCTCCAGACTTTGGGGCTGACGCAGACCCGCACCGGAAGCGGCACCTATGTGATGACGCCGACGCCGCCTTCCGAGTTGAATTACGGCGCTTATTCCGCCCGCGATCTTATCGAGGCCCGTCCCTTCATCGAGGTCCCGGCCGCCGGATGGGCGGCGCTCAGGCGCACCGATGCCCAGTTGGAAATATTGCTGCACCTCTGTGACAGGATGGAAGTTGAAGAGAGGCCGCACCCCTGGGTGCTGCTGGACGGGCAATTCCACTGTGCCATCGCGGAGGCTTCCGCCAATCGTCTCTTCGCCAAGGTGGTCGCCGATGCCCGCGAGGCTGTGTCCCAACAGTCAGAGATGGTCAATCTGATGGCGGGCCGTCGCGTTGCGTCGAATTACGAGCACCGCCGGATCGTCGAAGCAATCCGGCGGGGTTCAGCACCCGAGGCGCGTGAGGCGATGGAGCTTCACCTTGGGCAGGTGAAGCAGGTGGTGACGACGATCATTGGAGAAGATCGGGTTGGTCAACCGTAAGCGCCGGCAGGTTGGCGAGGTGCCGCGGGCTCAGCGCCTGCTGCAATTGCGCTTCCGTCAGATATCCGCGTTCCAGAACCACCTGCGGCACGGTGCGCCCGCTGGCGAGCGCCTCCTTGGCCACTTCCGTCGCTGCATAATAACCGATCAGCGGATTAAGCGCGGTGGCAAGGCCGATCGATTCTTCCACGCGCTGCGCCATGATGGTCGGGTTGGCGATGATGCCGTCAACGCAGCGTTCCGCCAGTGTCCGGCACGCGGCGCTGAGCTGGCTGATGCTCTGGGAAAGGGCGCGCACGATGATCGGTTCGAAGGCGTTCAGCTGCAGTTGCCCGGCTTCGGCGGCCATGGTGATGGTGATATCGTTGCCGATGACGGCATAGGCCACCTGATTGACGACTTCGGGAATGACCGGATTGATCTTGCCCGGCATGATGCTGGAACCCGCTTGAACCGACGGCAGGGTGATTTCGCCGATGCCGGCGCGCGGACCGGAGGAGAGCAGGCGAAGGTCGTTGCAGGTTTTCGACAGCTTGACGGCCACGCGTTTCAAAACGCCGGACAGATGCACGAATGCGCCGGGGTCCTGTGTCGCTTCAATAAGGTCTACCGCCGTCACCAGCGGCCGTCCGGTCAGCGCTGCCAGATGCTGGCAGGCAAGCGCCGCATAACCGCGCGGCGCATTAAGGCCGGTGCCGATGGCGGTGGCGCCGAGATTGATCTCGTGCAGCAGGGCCGCGGATTCGATCAGGCGGGCCTGATCTTCACCCAGCATCACCACGAAGGTGCGGAATTCCTGGCCGAGCGTCATCGGCACGGCGTCCTGCAATTGTGTGCGCCCGATCTTGATGAAGCCGGCAAATTCCTGCGCCTTGCGGTCAAAAGCGTCCTTCAGCACGCCCATGGAGGCTGCCAGATCGTCGATTGATTCGATCAGGCCGACATTGACCGCCGTCGGATAGGCGTCGTTGGTGGACTGGCTGAGATTGACATGGTCGTTGGGGTGAAGGCGGGCATAATCGCCTTTTTCGTGGCCAAGCAGTTCAAGCGCCCGGTTGGCGATGACCTCGTTGGCATTCATGTTGGTGGAGGTGCCGGCTCCGCCCTGGATTTCATCCACCACGAATTGCTCGTGCAGCGTGCCGGCGCGGATTTCGCGGCAGGCCGCAGCGATCGCCTCCATTCGCTCCGTGTCGAGCAGGCCGAGTTCGTGATTTGCGCGCGCCGCCGCCTCCTTCACATAGGCCAATCCCCTGACGAGATAGGGATTGTGGCCAATGGTTACCCCGGTGATCTGAAAGTTTTCCACGGCGCGTGCGGTGTGCACACCCCAATAGACATCAGCCGGAATTTCCTTCGTCCCGAGCAAATCATGCTCCCTGCGCGTCACACTCACTTTTTCCTCCACTGGCTTTTAAGTGTTGCTATATCTGTAAAGCTGTCTTACAGATTTTTCGACCTTAATCTGGGCTGAGGAGAAGGTCAATCATATCGAATACCCTTGACGAACGGCATTATCTGCCATTATGAGGGGCGAAAATCTGTCATGCAGCTTTACAGAACGCATGAGCATGCTGGCCATGTTTCCAGCATGGACTGTGCCAGTTTCATTTTGATTTCCGGCTTATCGCCGACTAAAGCACTTTATCGGGAGGATAAATATCCATGCATTCTGGGAAAACGGCGCCTGCCGAACGTGAGGTCTTCGTCGAAGAGGAACTCGGTTACCACAAGGCCCTCAAGCCACGTCAGATCCAGATGATCGCCATTGGCGGCGCGATCGGCACCGGCCTGTTTCTTGGCGCCGGCGGCCGGCTGGCGCAGGCGGGTCCGGCGCTGGTTTTCGTTTATGCGCTGTGCGGTTTCTTCGCGTTTCTGGTGCTGCGCGCGCTCGGCGAACTTATCATGCATCGTCCAAGCTCGGGTTCCTTCGTCTCCTACGCCCGCGAGTTCTACGGCGAGAAGATGGCCTTCGCGGCCGGCTGGATGTACTGGCTGAACTGGGCGATGACTTCGGTTGCGGATGTGACCGCCGTTGCCCTCTACATGAATTTCTTCAAGCAATATGTTCCGTGGCTGGCGGGCATCGACCAATGGGTCTTCGCGATGACGGCGCTTCTGGTCGTGCTGGCGATGAACATGCTGTCGGTGAAGGTGTTCGGCGAGCTTGAATTCTGGTTCAGCCTCATCAAGGTGCTGGCGCTTGCGATTTTCCTCGTCGTCGGCATTTATTTCGTCATCTTCGGTACGCCCATTGAAGGCCACGTCACCGGCTTCAGCATTATTACCGATAATGGCGGCTTCTTCCCGAACGGCATTCTTCCGGCCTTCGTCATCATACAGGGCGTGGTCTTCGCTTATGCCTCGATCGAGCTGATCGGCACGGCGGCGGGCGAAACGGAAGACCCGCGCAAGGTCATGCCCCGCGCCATCCGCGCCGTGGTTCTGCGTCTCGTGGTCTTCTACGTCGGGTCGGTGCTGCTGTTCGCGCTGCTTCTGCCCTACACCGCCTATAAGGCCGGCGAGAGCCCCTTCGTCACCTTCTTCGGCTCCATCGGTGTGCAGGGCGCGGATGTGATCATGAACCTCGTCGTTCTGACCGCCGTGCTGTCCTCGCTCAATGCCGGTCTTTATTCCACTGGCCGCATTCTGCACTCCATGGCGGTTTCCGGCTCGGCTCCGGCCGCACTTGCGAAGATGAACAAGGCCGGCGTGCCCTATGGCGGCATCGCAGTGACCGCCGTCGTCACCGTTCTCGGCGTGGCCTTGAACGCCGTCGTTCCCGCTTCCGCCTTCGAAATCGCCCTCAACCTCTCGGCGCTTGGTATCATCTGCGCATGGGCCGTCATCGTGCTCTGCCAGCTGAAGCTCTGGCAGCTTTCGCAGCGCGGCGAACTGGCGCGTCCGGATTTCCGCATGTTCGGCGCACCCTATACCGGCATTCTCACGCTCATCTTCCTGTTCGGCGTGCTGGTGTTGATGGCGTTCGATTATCCCGTCGGCTCCTGGACCATCGCTTCGCTGCTGGTCATCATTCCGGCGTTGGTGGTCGGCTGGTATCTGTTGCGCGACCGTATCCACCGTCTGGCGGCTGAACGTGCGGCCGGCGTGGGGGCGTCGCATTGAGCGGGCAGGGTGAAACTCAACTGGTGGCGGTCATCGCCACCGGTGGCACCATCGCCAGCCGGCGTGGTGCCGATGGGGCCAGTACCCCCAGTCTTTCCGGCGAGGACCTGCTGGCGCTGGTTCCGCAGATCAGCGCCCGGCTGAAGCCGGTCGATCTGATGGCGAAGGATTCTTCCAGCCTGACATTGGCAGACATGCAGCGCATCAGCGATGCGGTAGGCCTGGAACTCAATGACCCCGCGGTGGCGGGCGTCGTGGTTTTGCATGGCACCGACGCCATGGAAGAATCCTCCCTGCTCGTCAATCTGCAGCACAGCCTCACCAAACCGGTGGTCTTCACCGGTGCGCAGTTTACGGCAGACCACCCGAATGCGGACGGACCCGTCAATCTGGCGCAGGCCATAGAAACCGCGCTCGATCCGCAGAACGTCCAAAAGGGCGTGCTTCTTTCCTTCGGCGGTCGCTGTCTGCCGGCCTGGGGGCTGTACAAGCTGAGTGCGGATGCGGCGGACGCCTTCCGCTCGGCGCGACCACTGGTTCAGGCCTCAGCGCCAAACCTTGCCGCGCCCGTCGCCGATATCAGGGTTGATATCGTCGCTATCCATCCCGGCTGTGACGCAACCCATATTGACGCGAGCCTGCAGGCGGGCGCTAGAGGTATCGTGCTCGCCGCGCTCGGCTCCGGTAACGCCAATCCTGATATTGCCGAGGCGGTGAAACGCTGCGCGGAACACGGCGTCCCTGTCGTCGTTTCCAGCCGCGTGCCGGAAGGCCGTCTTGTCGCAAGTTATGGCGGCGGCGGCGGCGGACATGACCTTGTCGCGGCCGGTGCCGTGCATTCTTCCACGCTTCGCCCGGGCCAGGCCCGCATTCTGCTGGCGGCGCTGCTCGCCAGCAGAAGCACCGCGGAAACCATTGTTTCCGCTTTTGGCGAGCCGCTCTCTCACTAAGGGATGGCAGCGGTACCCGCGTCTGCGGGCATCGAAATTCCTATAGGATTCCTATTTTATTCCCTTTGAGGCCGTCTCGAACCTTTATGCGGTTCGGGTGCATTCTTCTGTTCGGGAAGGGATGGTGTTCCCTTCCTGAGCCAGAAAGAATGAAAAGCGACGTCCCACATGGCGGCGCTTTTCTTCCTGTCAGGCTCCTCGTGGAAAAAAGGAGTCCCATCATGATGGACCTTGTTCTGATCGGCGCAGCGACGGTGTTCTTCGCCCTCTGCTTTGCCTATACGCGCGCCTGCGACCGGCTTTAGACGGAGGCTGCGATGATATTCGACTATGTCCTCAGCGGTGCCGTCACCGTCTTTATCGCCGCCTATCTCACCTATGCTCTCATTCGCCCCGAACGCTTCTGATCGGGAAGCGGCGGCTATTGAAAGTCCAATACAATGACCCTCAATGGATGGTTTCAGATTCTGCTGTTTTGCGGGATCATTTTTGCGCTGGTGAAGCCGCTCGGCTTCTATATGGCGCGTGTCTTTAGTGGTGAACGCACCCTGCTTTCGCCGGTTCTTGTGCCTGTCGAGCGCGGCCTTTATGCCCTTGCCGGAACAAGCGAGCGCGAAGAGCAGCACTGGACGACCTATGCGTTTTCCATGCTGCTCTTCAACCTTTTCGGTTTTGTCCTGCTTTATTCGCTGATGCGTTTTCAGGCCGTGCTGCCTTATAATCCGCAGGCAATGCCTGCCGTCGGGCCGGAACTGTCGTTCAACACGGCGGTCAGCTTCGTCACCAATACCAACTGGCAGAATTATGGCGGCGAAAGCACCATGTCTTATCTGACCCAGATGGCTGGTTTAACCGTGCAGAATTTCGTTTCCGGCGCCACGGGCATGGCAATCGCCATCGGTCTCATCCGCGCCTTTTCGCGCGCTTCAGGCAAGGCCATCGGCAATTTCTGGGTGGATATGATCCGCGCGACGCTCTACGTGCTTTTGCCCTTCTGCATCGTACTGACCCTTGTCTATGTGTGGCTCGGCGTGCCGCAGACGCTCGGCGCTTATGTCACGGCACAAACGCTCGAGGGCGCGCAGCAGACGATTGCGGTCGGGCCCGTCGCATCGCAACTGGCGATCAAGATGCTCGGCACCAATGGCGGCGGTTTCTTCAACGCCAATTCGGCGCATCCGTTTGAAAACCCTGATGCCTTCTCCAACATGATCCAGATGGTGTCGATCTTCGCCATCGGTGCGGCCTTCACCAATGTCTTCGGGCGCATGGTGGGCAACCAGCGCCAGGGTTGGGCGATCCTTTCGGCCATGGGCGTTCTGTTCATCGCCGGCGTCGCCGTCACCTATTGGGCGGAAGCGGCCGGAAATCCGCTGATGCACGGCTTTGGTCTCGCGGGCGGCAATATGGAAGGCAAGGAAGTTCGCTTCGGTGTAGCGCTTTCATCGCTGTTTGCGGTTATCACCACAGCCGCGTCCTGCGGCGCGGTCAACGCCATGCATGGCAGCTTCACGGCGCTTGGTGGTTTAGTCCCGCTCATCAACATGCAATTGGGTGAAGTGATCGTTGGCGGTGTCGGCGCGGGTTTCTACGGCATCCTGCTGTTCATCATCATCGCCATCTTCGTGGCGGGTCTGATGGTGGGCCGCACGCCGGAATATCTCGGCAAGAAGATCGAGGCCAAGGAAATGAAGATGGCAGTTCTGGCCATTCTCTGCCTGCCACTCGCCATGCTGGCTTTCACCGCCACGGCCACGGTCCTGCCATCGGCGGTGGCGTCGATCGGCACGGCCGGACCGCACGGTTTCTCCGAAATCCTCTATGCCTACACTTCGGCAGCCGCCAATAACGGCTCGGCTTTCGGCGGTCTGACCGGCAATACCACCTGGTACAACATCACACTTGGTTTCGGCATGCTGATGGGGCGTTTTCTGGTGATCATTCCGGCGCTCGCCATCGCCGGCTCGCTGGTCACCAAGAAGACCGTTCCGGCATCGGCCGGCACCTTCCCAACGGATGGTCCGCTGTTTGTCGGTCTGCTTGTCGGCACGATCCTGATTGTCGGCGGCCTCACCTTCCTGCCTGCACTGGCTCTTGGCCCGGTCGCGGAACATCTGGTGATGGCGGCAGGTCAGGTCTTTTGAGGTGGCGCCATGACCGATGACATACCCCGACACCGACGCAACCTTCCTGTCCGCACTGGTGCTCCCGTCAAAAGGAGCGCCGGTCCCGGCGGCTGGTGCGCCTCCAATCTCATTCTTGCGATGATGGCGGCCCTGTTCGCCGCCGTCGTCGCTCTCGAAGTTCTCACGGGCTGATCGACCCTCATCGGTCGCCCTGTTTCAAACGCTGGAGCCTCTTCATGAGCCAGTCCAAACAAGCGAGCATTCTCGATTCTCGCATTCTCGTTCCGGCCACTGCCGCCGCATTCAAAAAACTCAACCCGCGCACGCTGGCGCGCAACCCGGTCATGTTTGTCGTGGCAACGGTCTCGGTGCTGACGACCGTGCTGTTCATCCGTGATCTCGTCATGGACAGCGGCAATCTCGGCTTTTCTTTCCAGATCAATCTCTGGCTCTGGTTTACCGTGTTGTTCGCCAACTTCGCCGAAGCCGTCGCCGAAGGGCGCGGCAAGGCGCAGGCGGATTCGCTGCGCCGGACCCGCACCGAAACCCAGGCGAAATTGCTGACCGGCGATGACCGCAGCCAGTTTAAAATGGTGGCGGGCACAAGCCTGAAGGTCAACGATGTCGTGCTCGTCGAAGCCGGCGATATCATCCCGTCCGATGGCGAAGTCGTCGAAGGCGTGGCCTCCGTCAATGAGGCGGCGATAACAGGCGAATCCGCCCCCGTCATCCGCGAATCCGGCGGCGACCGCTCGGCTGTCACCGGTGGCACGCAGGTTCTGTCGGACTGGATAAGGGTGCGCATCACCGCTGCTGCCGGTTCCACCTTCCTCGACCGGATGATTTCGCTGGTGGAAGGTGCCGAGCGCCAGAAGACGCCGAATGAAATCGCGCTCAACATCCTGCTTGCGGGCATGACGCTGATCTTCGTTCTTGCCACCGCGACCATTCCAAGCTTCGCCGCCTATGCCGGCGGCTCCATCCCGATCATCGTGCTGGTGGCGCTGTTCGTCACGCTCATCCCCACCACCATCGGCGCTCTTTTGTCCGCCATCGGTATTGCCGGCATGGACAGGCTGGTGCGTTTCAACGTGCTTGCCATGTCCGGCCGCGCCGTCGAAGCGGCTGGTGACGTCGATACGCTGCTGCTGGACAAAACCGGCACGATTACGCTCGGCAACCGGCAGGCGACGGAGTTTCGGCCTATCGCCGGCGTTTCGGAGCAGGAACTTGCCGATGCCGCACAGCTCGCCTCGCTTGCCGATGAGACGCCGGAAGGCCGCTCCATCGTCGTTCTAGCCAAGGAAAAATACGGCATCCGCGCCCGCGACATGCAGAAGCTGCACGCTACCTTCGTGCCTTTCACCGCCCAGACCCGCATGAGCGGCGTGGATTTCGAAGGCGCCTCCATTCGCAAGGGTGCCGTCGATGCCGTTCTGGCTTATGTCGATGGCGGCGTTACGCAACATGGGAACGCGGCGTTGGCCGTCAAAACCGAAACCGATGCCACGCGTGGAATCCGCACGATTGCGGAAGAAATCGCCAAGGCTGGCGGCACGCCGCTTGCCGTGGTGCGGGATGGAAAGCTGCTCGGGGTCGTGCAGCTGAAGGATATCGTCAAGGGCGGCATTCGGGAGCGTTTCGCCGAGCTTCGCCGCATGGGCATCCGCACTGTCATGATCACCGGCGACAATCCGATGACGGCTGCTGCCATTGCGGCGGAAGCAGGCGTCGATGATTTCCTCGCCCAGGCAACGCCTGAAAACAAGCTGGAGCTGATCCGCGAGGAGCAGGCCAAGGGCAAGCTCGTCGCCATGTGCGGCGACGGCACCAATGATGCGCCGGCGCTGGCGCAGGCCGATGTCGGCGTCGCCATGAACACCGGCACGGTTGCGGCCCGCGAGGCGGGCAATATGGTCGATCTCGACAGCGATCCGACCAAGCTCATCGAGATCGTCGAAATCGGCAAGCAGTTGCTGATGACACGCGGCGCATTGACGACATTCTCCATCGCCAACGATATCGCCAAATATTTCGCCATCATCCCGGCGATGTTTCTGGTGCTCTATCCGCAGCTTGGCGTCCTGAACGTCATGGGGCTTTCAACACCGCAGAGCGCGATCCTGTCCGCCATCATCTTCAACGCGTTGATCATCATCGCGCTCATCCCGCTGTCGCTGAAGGGCGTCAAATACCGCCCGATCGGCGCCGGCGCGCTGCTGTCGCGCAATCTGGTCATTTATGGCCTCGGCGGCATCATCGTTCCCTTTATCGGCATCAAGGCCATCGACCTCGCCATCACGGCGCTTGGTCTAGCCTGAGGAGTAAGACAATGTTTAGACAGCTTCGTCCCGCACTGGTGCTGATCCTTGCCACCACCGCCATCACCGGCCTTGCCTATCCGCTGGGCATGACGGGTCTGGCGCAGGCGCTCTTTCCCTTTCAGGCCAATGGCAGCCTGATCGAGAAGAACGGCAGCGTGGTGGGTTCGCAATTGATCGGGCAGGCCTTCACCGGTGAGAAATATTTCCACGGCAGGCCCTCCTCCGCCGGTGACGGATATAATGCCGCCTCGTCTTCCGGCTCCAATCTCGGTCCGACCAGCGCCAAGCTCATCGACCGGGTGAAGCAGGATTATGAGGCCGCGAAAGCCGAAAACCCGGCAGCCGAGGTGCCGGCCGATCTGGTGACGGCATCGGGCAGCGGTCTTGACCCGCATGTCACGCCTGAGGCCGCCTATTTCCAGATACCGCGTGTCGCAAAGGCAAGGGGCATGGATGAAACCTCGTTGCGTGCCATCGTCGAGCGTCATGTCGAGGGACCGGAACTGGGCTTCATGGGCGAACCCGTCGTAAATGTGCTGGCGCTGAACATGGCTCTTGACGCAGCCGGCTCATGAACTGAAATGGCTATGGCTTCTTCGGAAGCCATAGCTTCGACCACTGGTGGGTTAAATGCCTGACGATATCAGCAATATGCCGAGCAGACCGTCGCCCGATGCGCTGCTGGAAAACGCCCGGCGCGAGGCGCGGGGCCGGCTGAAGATTTTTCTAGGCGCAGCCCCCGGCGTCGGCAAGACCTATGAAATGCTGATGTCCGGCCGTGCGAAGCTTGCGGATGGCGTCGACACCATTATCGGCGTCGTGGAAACCCATGGCCGCCGCGAAACCGAAGCTCTGGTCGAAGGGCTGGAGGTGATCGCCCGCAAGCGCATCGATTATCGCGGCCAGATGCTGGATGAGATGGATCTCGATGCGATACTCGCCCGTCGCCCCGCTCTGGTGTTGGTCGATGAGCTTGCCCATACCAATGCCGCCGGCAGCCGCCACCCCAAGCGCTATATGGATGTTCAGGAAATCCTCGCGCAGGGCATCGATGTCTATACGACGCTGAACATCCAGCATGTCGAAAGCCTGAACGATGTGGTGGCACAGATCACCCGCATCCGCGTGCGGGAAACAGTACCTGACAGCATCATCGACAGGGCCGACGACGTCGAAATCATCGATATCACCCCCGACGATCTGCTGAAACGCCTGCAGGATGGCAAAGTCTACATGCCCCGCACTGCGCGGCGCGCCATCGAGAATTACTTTTCCCGCGGCAACCTGACGGCGTTGCGTGAACTGGCGCTGCGACGCACCGCCCAGCGGGTGGACGAGCAATTGCTCAACCACATGCAGTCGCATGCCATTTCCGGACCATGGGCGGCGGGGGACAGGGTTCTGGTATGCCTCGACCATGGCGGCAATGGCCCGGGTCTCGTGCGTTATGCCCGAAGGCAGGCGGATCGCCTGCGCGCGCCCTGGACGGCGCTGCATCTCGATACGCCGCGTTCGCAGCAATTATCGGAGGCGGAGAAGGACCGGCTGGCCGGCACCATGCGGCTTGCCGAGAAGCTGGGTGGCGAGACGGTAACCCTGCCGGCGCTTGATTTGACGCGCGAGATCATCGCCTATGCAAACGCCAATAATTTCACCCATATCATCATTGGCCGCCCTAAAAAGAACTGGTGGCAGCGCCTGTTCCAGCGCTCGCTGACCCATGAACTGATCGACCATGCGGGCGATATCAGCGTCCACGTCATTTCCGGCGACAAGACGGCGGAAAAGCCGGTGCAGACGGTGAAGCAGGCGTCTCCGCGTCGTGGCAATCTGCTCAAGGCTTATCTCAGCAGCACGTTGCTGGTGGCGGTGGCTATCATTGTCGGCATCGGGCTGGACCAGATGCTCGATGTTCGAAATCTGGCGCTGGTCTTCCTGATGGCGGTTCTGGCCGCTGCCGTGCGCGGCGGGCTGGGGCCGGCGCTCTATGCTTCATTGCTTGGCGCCTTCGCCTTCAACTTCTTCTTTCTGGAGCCGCGCTACACGCTGACGGTGAGCGCACCGGACAGCGTCGTGGCGCTGCTGTTTTATTTCGGAGTGGCCTTGGTCGCCTCCAATCTGGCCGTCGCCGTGCAGCGGCAGGCGGCGTCGGCGCGGGCGAGGGCGCGAACCACCGAGGACCTCTATCTGTTTTCAAAAAAACTGGCAGGCACTAGCACACTGGATGATGTGTTGTGGGCAACCGCTTACCAGATGGCTTCGATGCTGAAGGTCCGGGTTGTTCTGCTGCTGCCGGAAAACAATACGATCACCGTCAAGGCGGGTTATCCGCCGGATGATACTTTGGCGGATGCCGATATCGCCGCCGCGCAATGGGCATGGGAGCATAACAGAGCCACGGGCCGCGGCGCGGATACGCTGCCGGGTGCGAAGCGTCTTTATCTGCCATTGCGCACCGGCAGCGGCGCCATCGGCGTGGTGGGGCTGGATGATGACCGGGTTGGCCCGCTTTTGACACCGGAGCAGCAGCGGCTCTTCGATGCGCTGGCCGATCAGGCGGCCCTTGCCGTCGAACGTATCCAGCTTGCCTCGGATGTCGACCGGGCAAGGCTTGCGGCGGAAACCGACCGGCTACGCACTGCTCTCCTCACCTCCATTTCTCATGACTTGAAAACACCACTTGCGGCCATTCTGGGTTCGGCCGGAACGCTAAAGGATTTTGCGGACGACATTCCGCCCGATGCGCGGACTGAGTTACTTTCGACAATCATTGAGGAGTCCGAGCGGCTTAACCGTTTCATCTCCAACCTGCTGGATATGACAAGAATTGGTTCAGGGGCGATGGAGCCAAATTACGGGCTGCATTTCGTCGGCGATATGGTCGGCACGGCGCTTTCGCGCGCGGCGAAAATTGTTGCCCGGCACGAGATCATTCTGGATATTCCATCCGATCTGCCGATGCTGAAGGTCGATCCGGTGCTTTTCGAACAGGTGTTGTTTAATTTGATCGACAACGCGGCTAAATACGCGTCCGAACAGACGGCTATCGAGATCAGGGGGTGGCGGCAGGGCATGCATGTCTTCCTGTCCGTTGCGGACGAGGGGCCGGGCATTCCCCCTGATGATACGGAGCGGGTGTTCGACAGTTTCTACCGGGTGCGCAAGGCGGATCATGTGCAGGCCGGCACGGGTCTCGGGCTATCCATCTGCAAGGGTTTCATCGAGGCCATGGGCGGGTCGATCCGGGCGGAAAACAGGTCGGGTCGCTCAGGCGCGCAATTTACCATAAGCCTGCCAGCTCCTCAAGACGCACCCGTGCTAGATCATGATTAGGGCGCGATTTCAGAAGAGAATCATTCACGTGCTTCGTCGTGTCGCTAAAGGAGATCGGGAATGACCAATTCCGCCGTCCGCATTCTGATCGTCGACGATGAACCGCCGATCCGCAAGCTTTTGCGGGTGGGGCTGTCGACTCAAGGATATGCGGTGAGCGAGGCCATGAATGCGAAGGTGGCGATGGAGCTTGTCGGTGAGGACAAACCCGATCTCGTCGTTCTCGATCTCGGGTTGCCGGATATATCTGGACATGATCTCCTGGCGAAATGGCGTGGCGAAGGGCTGGCGCTGCCGGTGATCATTCTCTCCAGCCGCACGGATGAGGCGGGTATCGTCAAGGCGCTGGAACTAGGAGCGGATGATTACATCGCCAAGCCTTTCGGCATGAACGAGCTTGTCGCCCGCATCCGCGTCGCCCTGCGCCACCGCCTGCAGAGCCAGGGGGAAAGGCCGGTATTTCAAACCGGTGACCTTTCGGTCGATCTTGTCCGGCGCATCGTCAAGGTGGAGGACCGCGAGGTGAAACTCTCGCCCAAGGAATATGATATTCTGCGGGTTCTGGTGCAACATGCGGGCAAGGTGCTGACGCACCGATTTTTGCTTGAGCATGCGTGGGACGAGTTGACCGACGTCCAATATTTGCGGGTCTATGTGCGCCAGCTTCGCCAGAAGATCGAAAAAATTCCGGACCAGCCACGCTATATCCTGACGGAAACCGGTGTCGGTTACCGGCTTCAGGAGGTTTGAGGGCGCCGTTATGGGACGCCCTCAAATGTTGTGTCAGACAGAAGCGCAGATCGACAGGAATTCGTCCACGTCGGCCTCGGTCGTCGCAAAGCTGGTGACCATGCGGATCAGCAATTCGTCCTTGCCGACTTTTTCCGGCATGTCGCGCGGCTCCAGCCAGTCATAGAACTTCGCACCCTTGGCCGTTGCGGCTTCGGCGGCGGCCTTCGGCAGAATGGCGAACACTTCGTTGGCCTGCGTCGGCCAGGCGAGACGGGCGCTGTTGAGCGAGCCGAAGCCGGCGCGCAGCCGGTTGGCCATGGCATTGGCGTGGCCGGCGAGACTGAGCCACAGATCGTCCTGCAGATAGGCTTCGAACTGCGCGGCGATGAAACGCGATTTCGAAAAAAGCTGGGCGGTGCGCTTGCGCAGGAAGGAGAAGTCCCGGGCGAGCGAAGGATCGAAAAACACGATCGCTTCCGCACACCAGCAGCCGTTTTTCGTGCCGCCGAAAGACAGCACGTCGACGCCGCGTTTCCAGGTCATTTCGGCCGGCGTGGTGTCGAGTGCGGCAAGCGCATTGGCAAACCGCGCGCCATCCATGTGCAGTGGCAGGCCGTTGTCTTTGGCGATCCTGGCGATGGCATCGATTTCATCGAGCGTATAGACCGTGCCGGCCTCGGTCGCCTGCGTCATGGTGATGGCGGCGGCGCGGCCATGGTGAACGGCATCCTGCGGATAGCGCGCGATGCGTTCGATCAGGTTTTCCGGCAACATCTTGCCATCAGGCCCTTCAACGGCGACCATGCGCATGCCGCTGAAGAAATCAGGCGCGCCGCATTCGTCTTCAATCACATGGGCTTCCGAATGACAGAAGGTCAGGCCGCCGGGGCGGGCGATGCTGGCCAGCGAAAGCGAGTTGGCCGCCGTGCCGGTGGCGACGAAAAACACCGCGACCTCGCGCTCGAATATCTCGTTGAAGCGTTTTTCGATGGAGAGATCGAGTTCGCTGGTGCCGTAAGCTGCGGCAAAGCGGGTGGATTCCCGCGAAAGCCGTTCGTTGACGGCCGGATGGGCGCCAGCCCAATTGTCTGAAGCAAAAAACATCTCTGAAGGCTTTCCGATAGCTGAGTGTCTGTTTTGGGGCTGCGTGAAGCGATGACGGGGAAAGTTCTAGGACCTAACCTTGCGATTGGCAAATCCGGTAATGAAAGCAATAGCTCGGCCCATTTTGTGACAAGAAAGTTTCGCGCAATAGGTCAGTATCGAAACTTCACTGCAAAATGACCGTCCGACTAATTGGATTCGCACCCTTGCCAATTCCGCCGGTTTCTGCCAAAATCCTCGTGAATTGAGACAGCTTTGCTGTCCTAAATTTGCTCGAACCGGGTTGAGTGCGATTTTTGCGGGAAGCGAGAATTCGTGGTCGAGCCGGATCTTCGCATGAAACCATGCAAGTAATTTTGCAGGAGGGACAAAAATGACGCACAAGCCGCAGGCAGAGATCGCCGCCGCAACCCTGACCACTGACTGTCCCACCGCGGCCGTGGCCGCACCCGTTTCTGCGAAGGCGCGTTTCGCGGGCGGCCTGCCGGAAAAGCAGGGTCTTTATGATCCTGCCAATGAACATGACGCCTGCGGCGTTGGCTTTGTTGCCCATATGAAGGGTCAGAAGTCGCACCAGATCGTCAAGGACGGCCTGTTCATCCTCGAAAACCTGACGCATCGCGGCGCTGTCGGTGCCGATCCGCTGATGGGCGATGGTGCCGGCATTCTCGTGCAGATCCCCGACCGTTTCTTCCGCGAGGAAATGGCGGGCCAGGGCGTGACGCTGCCCAAGGCTGGCGAATATGCCGTCGGCCACATTTTCATGCCGCGCGATCCGTCGCGCATCGAGCACTACAAGAAAGTTATCGTCGACGTAATCGGCGAAGAAGGGCAGCAGTTCCTCGGCTTTCGTGATGTGCCGGTTGACAATTCCTCGCTGTCCAAGGCCCCGGATATTGCCGGGACAGAACCGCACCATGTTCAGGTCTTCATCGGTGCCGGGCGCGATGCCGCGACCAATGCCGATTTCGAGCGCAAGCTGTTCCTGATCCGCAAGGTGCTGTCCAACCGCATCTATGACGAGGGCGGCGGCAAGGAGACGCAGGATTTCTATCCCGTGTCGCTCTCCTCCTCCACCATCGTTTATAAGGGCATGTTCCTCGCTTATCAGGTGGGTGCTTATTACAAGGATCTGGCCGATCCGCGTTTTGAATCCGCCGTCGCCCTCGTGCACCAGCGTTTCTCCACCAACACCTTCCCGTCGTGGAAGCTTGCGCACCCCTACCGCATGGTCGCCCATAACGGTGAGATCAACACGCTGCGCGGCAACGTCAACTGGATGGCGGCGCGTCAGGCATCCGTCTCGTCGGCGCTGTTCGGCGACGATATCTCCAAGCTCTGGCCGATCTCCTATGAAGGCCAGTCGGACACCGCCTGCTTCGACAACGCGCTGGAATTCCTCGTGCGCGGCGGTTACTCCATGGCCCATGCCGTGATGATGCTGATCCCGGAAGCCTGGTCCGGTAACCAGTCCATGTCGGCTGAACGCAAGGCATTCTACGAATATCACGCAGCACTGATGGAGCCGTGGGATGGCCCGGCCGCCGTTGCCTTCACCGATGGCAAGCAGATCGGCGCGACGCTTGATCGCAACGGCCTGCGCCCGGCACGTTATCTCGTCACCGACGACGACCGCATCATCATGGCGTCTGAAGCCGGCACGTTGCCGGTGCCGGAAGAGCGCATCGTCAAGAAGTGGCGTCTGCAGCCCGGCAAGATGCTGCTGATCGACATGGAAAAGGGTTCGATCATTTCCGACGAGGAGGTGAAGCATGAACTTGCCGCCAAGCACCCCTATCGCACCTGGCTCGACCGCACGCAGCTTATCCTTGAAGAGCTGAAGCCGGTCGAACCCCGCGCGCTGCGCCGCGACGTGTCGCTGCTCGACCGCCAGCAGGCCTTCGGCTACACCAGCGAAGATACGAAGCTGCTGATGTCGCCGATGGCGACGACCGGTCAGGAAGCCATCGGCTCGATGGGCACGGATACGCCGATTTCGGCCATGTCGGACAAGTCGAAGCTGCTCTACACCTATTTCAAGCAGAACTTCGCGCAGGTGACGAACCCGCCGATCGACCCGATCCGTGAAGAGCTCGTCATGAGCCTCGTCTCCTTCATCGGTCCGCGCCCCAACATTCTCGATCACGAAGGTGCGGCCCGCGCCAAGCGTCTGGAAGTGCGCCAGCCGATCCTGACCAATGGCGATCTGGAAAAAATCCGCTCCATCGGCCACACAGAAGACCGCTTCGACACCAAGACGCTCGACTTCACTTATGATGTGGAACGTGGCGCGGAAGGCATGCCTGATATGCTGGACCGCCTGTGCGAGCGGGCGGAATCCGCCGTACGCGGCGGTTACAACATCATCGTGCTTTCCGACCGTCAGCTCGGCCCTGATCGCATCGCGATCCCCGCGCTGCTGGCAACGGCTGCCGTGCACCATCACCTGATCCGTAAGGGTCTGCGCACCTCGGTCGGCCTCGTCGTGGAAACCGGCGAACCGCGAGAAATCCACCATTTCTGTCTGCTGGCCGGTTATGGTGCCGAAGCGATCAACCCCTATCTCGCCTTCGATACGCTGCTCGACATGCACAAGCACGGCGCCTTCCCGAAGGAAGTGTCCGACGACGAAGTCGTTTATCGCTACATCAAGGCGGTTGGTAAGGGCATTCTCAAGGTCATGTCCAAGATGGGCATTTCCACCTACCAGTCCTATTGCGGTGCGCAGATCTTCGACGCCGTCGGCCTGTCTTCGCAATTCGTCGAGCAATATTTTTTCGGCACCGCCACCTCCATCGAAGGTGTGGGCCTGACGGAAATCGCCGAAGAAACCGTAACGCGCCATACCGCGGCTTTCGGCAAGGATCCGATCCTTGCCAATACGCTCGATATCGGCGGCGAATACGCCTATCGCATGCGTGGCGAGAGCCACGCCTGGACGCCGGATGCCGTCGCTTCGCTGCAACATGCCGTGCGCGGCAACAGCCAGGATCGCTACCGCGAATTCGCCGGCATGGTGAATGACACGGCGCTGCGCATGAACACCATTCGCGGCCTGTTCAACGTCAAGTCAGCGGAAGCGCTCGGCCGCAAGCCGGTCTCCATCGATGACGTCGAACCGGCAGCCGATATCGTCAAGAGATTCTCTACCGGCGCCATGTCCTTCGGCTCCATCAGCCGTGAGGCGCATGCGACGCTGGCCGTTGCCATGAACCGCATCGGTGGCAAGTCCAATACCGGCGAAGGCGGCGAGGAATCCGACCGCTACCTGCCGTTGCTCAACGGCAAACCGAACCCGGAACGCTCGGCCATCAAGCAGATTGCGTCGGGCCGCTTTGGTGTGACGACGGAATATCTCGTCAATGCCGATATGTTGCAGATCAAGGTGGCGCAGGGTGCAAAGCCCGGCGAAGGCGGACAGCTACCCGGCCACAAGGTGGATGCAACCGTTGCCAAGACCCGTCACTCCACGCCGGGCGTCGGCCTCATTTCGCCACCTCCGCATCATGATATCTATTCCATCGAAGATCTGGCGCAGCTGATCTACGACCTGAAGAACGTCAACCCGGAAGCCGATGTTTCAGTGAAGCTGGTGTCGGAAGTCGGCGTCGGTACGGTTGCGGCCGGCGTTGCCAAGGCCCGCGCCGACCACATCACCGTTTCCGGTTTTGATGGCGGTACAGGCGCTTCGCCGCTCACCTCGCTCAAGCATGCAGGCAGCCCTTGGGAAATCGGCCTTGCCGAAACCCAGCAGACGCTGGTGCTGAACGGCCTTCGCTCACGCGTTGCGCTGCAGGTGGATGGTGGTCTAAAGACCGGCCGCGACGTCATCATCGGCGCTCTGCTCGGTGCGGACGAATTCGGCTTTGCCACAGCGCCGCTGATTGCAGCGGGCTGCATCATGATGCGCAAGTGCCACCTCAACACCTGCCCGGTGGGCGTCGCGACGCAGGACCCGGTTCTGCGCAAGCGTTTCAAGGGCACGCCGGAACACGTCATCAACTATTTCTTCTTCGTAGCTGAAGAAGTGCGCGAAATCCTTGCCTCGCTTGGCGTTACCAGGCTGGACGAAATCATCGGCGCTTCCGAACTGCTTGAGAAGGATGAGATGCTGGCTCACTGGAAGGCCAAGGGGCTGGATTTCAGCCGCATCTTCCACAAGGTCGAGGCTCCCAAGGAGGCAACCTTCTGGACTGAGCGCCAGAAGCACCCGATCGACGACATTCTCGACCGCAAGCTGATCGAGAAGTCGCTGCCGTCGCTCGAAAACCGCGAGCCCGTGGTTTTCGAAGTGCCTATCAAGAACGTCGACCGCTCCGCCGGCGCGATGCTGTCGGGAGCGCTTGCCAAGCGCTGGGGCCACAAGGGCCTGAAGGACGATACGATCCACGTGACGCTGCGCGGCACGGCCGGCCAGTCCTTCGGTGCGTTCCTGGCACGCGGCATCACCTTCGATCTGGTGGGTGATGGCAACGACTATGTCGGCAAGGGTCTGTCGGGTGGCCGCATCATCGTGCGCCCGCCGGAAAACACCCGCATCGTCGCTGAAAACTCGATCATTGTCGGCAACACCGTGCTTTACGGTGCGATCACCGGCGAGTGCTATTTCCGCGGTGTCGCGGGTGAGCGTTTCGCGGTGCGTAACTCCGGCGCTGTTGCGGTTGTCGAAGGTGTGGGCGACCACGGCTGCGAATATATGACCGGCGGCATCGTCGTCGTTCTCGGTGAGACGGGCCGCAACTTCGCGGCCGGCATGTCCGGCGGCGTGGCCTATGTTCTCGATGAGACGGGCGATTTCGCCACCCGCTGCAACATGGCGATGGTCGAGCTGGAGCCGGTTCCGGAAGAGGACGACATGCTGGAGAAGCTGCACCATCACGGCGGCGACCTCATGCACAAGGGACGCGTGGACGTTTCCGAAGACATGACGCGCCACGATGAGGAGCGCCTCTACCAGCTGATCTCCAACCACTTCCACTACACGAACTCGTCGCGTGCCAAGGATATACTCGACCGCTGGAGCGAGTTCCGTCCGAAGTTCCGCAAGGTCATGCCGGTCGAATACCGCCGCGCACTTGAGGAAATGGAACGTATGCGCATGGGCGTGGCGGCGGAGTAATCCGCCGCGTGAAGATACTACACCAACTGATCTCGCTGATAACAGCGGTCGCCGTTCCCACGGCGACCTACTGGACGAGCGGCGAGATCGGATTTGAGTTCATCGTATTGGGGGCGGCTTTCGGTTTCGCCTACTGGTACTGGGGCCCGACAGGCGCTCCGCTTTGATGTGAGGACATAAACGTGGGCAAGGTAACAGGTTTTCTGGAAATCGACCGGCAGGTGGGCAAGTATCAGCCCGCATCGGACCGTATCCGCCATTTCCGCGAATTCACCATTCCGATGTCGGATGCCGAAGTGCAAAAGCAGTCGGCACGCTGCATGGACTGCGGCATTCCCTATTGTCATGGCCCGACGGGCTGTCCCGTGCACAACCAGATCCCCGACTGGAACGATCTGGTCTATAACAACAATTGGGAAGAGGCGATCCGCAACCTCCATTCCACCAACAACTTCCCGGAGTTTACCGGTCGCGTCTGTCCCGCGCCTTGCGAGGAAGCCTGCACGCTGAACCTCGAGGATGCGCCGGTCGCGATCAAGACCGTCGAGCAGGCGATTGCCGACAAGGCCTATGAGCTGGGTTTCATCGTACCGAAGCCGGCGACCATTCATACCGGCAAGAAGGTTGCCATCATCGGCTCCGGCCCTTCCGGCATGGCGGCTGCGCAGCAGCTTGGCCGCGCCGGTCACGAGGTTCATGTTTATGAGCGTGAATCGAAGGCCGGTGGCCTGCTGCGTTACGGCATTCCGGATTTCAAGATGGAGAAAAACTTCATCGACCGCCGCGTCGAGCAGATCAAGGGTGAAGGCGTCACCTTCCATTACGGCGTTAATGTCGGCGTCGATGTAACCGTCGAGGCGCTCCTGGCTGATCACGATGCGGTGCTTTATTGCGGCGGTTCGGAAACCCCACGCCCTGCCGGCATCGGCGGTGCAGATCTGCATGGTGTCTACGACGCCATGCCCTATCTCGTGCAGCAGAACCGTCGTGTTGGCCGTGAGAACATCGACAGCGTCGGCTGGCCGGCCGATCCGATCCTCGCCGGCGGCAAGCATGTTGTCGTTGTCGGCGGCGGTGATACGGCGTCTGACTGCGTTGGCACCGCTTTCCGTCAGGGCGCGGTGAAAGTCACGCAGCTCGACATTCGTCCCATGCCGCCGGAAAAGGAAGACAAGCTGGCTGTCTGGCCCTTCTGGGCAACCAAGATGCGCACCTCTTCTTCGCAGGCCGAAGGTGCCATTCGCGAGTTCCAGGTGGCGACGCTTGAGTTCGTCGGTGAAGACGGCGTGTTGACCGGCGTGAAGTGCTGTCAGGTGGATGATCGTCGCAAGCCGATTGCCGGAACGGAATTCATCATCAAGGCTGATCTCGCTTTCATCGCCATCGGCTTCTCCGGTCCCTTCACTGACAGCGTGCTGAAGGAAATGAACGGCAAGCTGGCGCTCAACACCGACCGTCGCGGTTCCACCAATGTGATCGCCAATGAGACTGACTATAAAACCTCCGTCGATAAGCTTTGGGCGGCGGGTGACGTTCGCCGTGGCCAGTCGCTGGTGGTCTGGGCGATCCGCGAAGGCCGTCAGGCGGCACGTGCGATCGATGAAGCCTTGATGGGTGCAAGCCTATTGCCACGTTGAGCGGATCGATGCGGGCGTAAGCCGCACAAAGAAAAACAAAAGGCCTGTTGTGAGAAACACAACAGGCCTTTCGTTCGACTGGACGACCAAAAATGCGATTGGGGTGTCGCATTCATGGGGACGGGCAAAATATCGTGCCTGTGAATTACACCGGCATTACGAGTTTTTCAAAAAGCAGCTTTTTTACGAAAAACGGTGTGTCAGCAATAGGGGAGGCTGATACGGAAACAGGCACCCCCGGTCGATGAATCACTGATGGTGATTTCTCCGCCGTGGTAACGGATGATTTCCTGAACGAGGTTGAGACCAAGCCCGGTGCCGCGATCTTTCGGCCTCAAGCGGTGAAATGCATCAAACACCAGCTCCCTGTCCTCTTCTGGAATCCCGCTGCCTTCGTCGCATATGTCGATAACGCGGTTGGCGGCGACCTTTATGGTGATTGTTCCGCGATTGCCGCCATGTTCGATGGCGTTTTGCACGATATTCATAAGGGCGCGTTGCAATGAGGCGTCATCGGCCAAAGCAAGGATCGGTTCTTCTTCCGGCTCGAAGGAAAGCTCATACCCCTGGGAGATGGCAAGCGGTGCCATGTCAGCTACAACCGACCTGCAGAGGCTGACAAGATCGAGCGGAATAAGCGGCGCTTTCTGTCCGCCCAGGCGCTGCAGATCGAGCAATTGTTCGGCCAGCACGGCGATGCGGCTGGCATCGGCCAATATCCTGCTCCGGGATGGGCCGTCCAGCAGCGTTTCGACACGGGTCTGGAGAATGGCGACGGGGGTTCGCAATTCATGGGCCGCGTCAAGAATGAAGCGCTTGTGCCGCTCGTAACCATCGTCCAGCCGTTTCAGCGCGCCGTTGACGGCATGCACCAGTGGCTGCACTTCTCTTGGAATATCGCCATCCGGCAATCGATATCCGCGTTTGTCGATGTCGATGGTCTCCGCTGTGCGTGCAATGGCGGAGAGGGCGAGAAATTCCCTGCGGATGATCCAGGGAATGGTCACGATCGTTACAATCGACATGAGAATGAGGATCGGCATGATCAATATGTTGGAAAACAGCAGCACGGGGAAGGTCATGCTGAACGGTCCGCCTTTGCCGATCATGGCAAATTCGCCCACCGGCCCGGAAACGCGGCGAACGACGGCGATACGTACGACGGCGAGATAGGAATAGGACAATGCCGCATCGCGTATATCGGAGAGCTTAACGTCGCTCAGCTGCTGATCCATGTTGCTGAATGCTTCTGGCACTTGCCCGCCCTGCACGATCTCCCCTGTTTCGCTGACGGCGACGAACCAGAAATCGGGTGTGTTGCTGCGCAACTGCACGAATTCACTCGTTTCCTTGAGGACCAGCCGGCCATCCTTGTCCCGCACCAGCGCATTGGCGGTAATCTGGGCTGCCTGTGGGCTGAGCAGTGCACTGCCCCCGCCGCCGGTGGACAGATAGGCGACGAAGCCGGCGCTGACGATGAAGAGGCTGCCGATCTGGAACAGCAGCAATTGAATGGTCAGGCGGCGTTTGAGCGATTTCCTCTTGGCCGGTTTCATGATGTCGCCCTCAAAAGATAACCGACGCCGCGAATGCCATGGACCTCCACCCCCGCATCGGCGGCCAGCAATTTGCGGCGCAAACGGGAAATGTGGGAATCGAGGGCGTTAGACTGGATTTCATCATCGAAATTATAGACGGCTTCCTCGAGCAGCGAACGCAGCACCGTTCGGCCCTGTCGCCGCAACAGCGCTTCAAGGATGAGCAGTTCCCGCCTGGTCAGGGCAAGAAACTCGCCCGCAATGCGGACTTCACGGGTTTCGAAGCAAAACTCCAGCTTACCCAGCTTCGCCGTCATCGTCACGGCGCTGGCGGGTCGTCGCATCAGGGCGCGGATGCGGGCGAGAAGCTCTTCGACGGCGAAGGGCTTGGCCAGATAGTCATCCGCACCGAGGTTCAGGCCCTTCACGCGGTCGGCAAGCGCACCCTGCGCCGTCAATACGATCACCGGCGGGGTGACGGGCAAGAGGCGTAGATCCTCTATAAGCTGGATACCGTCTCCATCGGGCAATTGCCGGTCGAGCACGACAAGATCGTGGACACCATCCATGATGGCATGACGGGCAAGATCCAGCGTGCCGACATTATCCACGATGATATCGAACCGGTGGAGCGCGGCGGACAGGGCTGCTGCCATTTCGCGTTCGTCTTCAACTAGCAGCAGGCGCATGAATTGGTCTCGGCAAAATCTTGACGCGGCTCCCGCGGGCCGTGCATGAAGTAAAAATGACAGCTTTTTGGTGGTAACGAAGAAATATCGCCATACAAAATGCGGCTACAGCCCGCATCTCTGTAGAACTTCAGTTATCTTGCCATTTTCGCATTGCCTAAACATTACGCCCGCTTGCGTTTGTAATGCCGGTGCAGAAGCGCCTATTGTCGGGCTTGCACATTCTCCGGGACGACCCGATAGTCATCGATGCGGCCCGCCGGCGCATCGGCCATTTCGCCACGCTTTGTCAGCCGTTCACGCGGCGATTCCACCACCGAGACGCGTGTCGGCCCGGCTGTCAAAGGCCCATCGCCCAGCAGCTTGTCGCCGCCATCGAGATTGGGATCGGTGAGGCTGATCGGCTGCGTGCGCACCTGCCCCGCATCGATGCCAAGCGCCGGCAGCGAGGTGAGTGCTGGAAGATTACTGCCGTCCAGTTTCACGAGATCAGGGCCAGCGCTGTCGAGGTGCCGGCGCACGAATTTCTCGACGTAGAAGGCGAGCTTGCGCTTGCCGGCCTGCGTCATACCGATGCCATCAGCCTCGCGCAGACGGGCCTGCTGGCCGTTCATATCATATCCGGTGATGACGAATTTTCCGCCCTCATCGACGAAGCCGTCCCACACATCCACGAATTCGCCGCCATATTTTTCGACATGGTTGCGGTAGAGCCGGTTGAAGCCGACGAGATCTGCTGTGAGCGAGGGGGACTGGAAGGCGGGCAGGCCAACCCAGAGCAGCGGCACTTTCGGGCGGCCGGCAAGGGTCAGAAGTTCATCGATCCGCCGTTCATATTCCTTGAACCAGACATCGGTGCCGAATTTTTCCCTGATATCGCCGATCTGCATTTGCTGACGATCGTTCGAGCCCATCATGATGACGATGGTGGCCGGATTGGTCTCGCTTATGAATTGCGGCAGGTTGGAAAACCAGTCGTAATAATCCGTGCGGACGAGACCGGAAGAACCATTCGCACGCACATCGACGGCAATTGCCGGTGAACTGGCAAAGGCATTGACCAGCTCTTCCCCCATGCCACCGGCCAGGAAGTCACCGATAACCAGAACGCGCCTTGCGTTTTCAAGCTTGGCGGCTGGCTCCGGCTTTGCGGTTCGCATTTGAACCACCGAAGGTGCCTTTCGGGCGGGTTGAGGGCGAGTAACCGATCTTTCGCGCGGGGCAGAGGGGAAATCCCGCCGGTTGCGGGGCTGGTATTCACGCCCGGATCCGCCATCGCGACCAACCGGCCTGCCGAACAGCATTTCAAACAGGGTGCGCCGCTGTTCCTGGGCAAAGGTCTGGGATGGAACGAGCGGCACGCAAAGGGCAGCAGAAAGAATGATGGCGCAGATGCGCCATCCGGTCTTTCCGCTATTCACCGCAGGTTTCCTATTCATAACATCGACCTTTCCGGATGCTTCGGCGGTGGTGAACCTCCGCCGAATTCGCCGGCATATTATCAATTGCGCAGGGCTCTCAGCAATCTCTGCGACGGCTGGCCGTCATTTTCCATGCCCATACGCGACTGGATGGCGCTGATGGCGGCTTTCGAACCGGAGCCGAAATTACCATCGATCTCGCCATCATAATAACCGAGTTCCTTCATGCGGGTCTGGAGTTCGAATTTTTCGCGAATGTCGAGCGTGCCATCCGGGCGCGGCCATTTCTGCTGCATGCCGCCATAACCGGCGATTTCATCCGCGAGCAGGCCGACGGCCAGCGCATAGCTGTCCGACGCGTTATATTTCTTGATGGTGAAGAAGTTCTTCATCATCAGGAAGCCAGGACCGTTTGCTCCACCCTGCAATTTCAGCATGGCGCGATCAGAACCGCGGGTGAAGTTCTTGCCGTTCGGGCGGGCAAAGCCGAGCTTTGTCCATTCCGAAATCGTCTTCGTCTGGCCTTCGTAACGCGCGCCGCCGCGCGGTACGGCGGTTTCATAACCCCAGGTCCGGCCGGGTTCCCAGCCGTTCTTGGAAAGCAGATTGGCGGCCGTCGCCAGCGCATCGGGAACCGAATGCCAGATGTCGCGCTTGCCGTTGCCGTCGGCATCCACCGCATAAAGCAGGTAGCTGGTCGGAATGAACTGGGTGTGGCCCATCGCGCCCGCCCACGAGCCCGTCAGCTGCTTCGGCGTGACATCGCCCGCCTGAAGGATTTTGAGGGCGGCGATCAATTGCGTGCGCGCAAACTTGCCGCGTTTGGGATCGGAATAGGCAAGCGTCGCCAGTGCCTGCGGAATATTGTGCAGCCGCTCCGGCTTTTCGAGAACCGCGCCGTAATTCGATTCCATCGACCAGATGGCGAGAATGACGTGCTTGTCGACATTGAAGTTGCGCTCGATCCAGTTGAGGGTCGTCGCATGCTTCATCTTCATCTCGCGGCCAATCCGCACCGTATAGGGGTTGACGCGGGAATCGAGATAATCCCAGACCTGGCTGGTGAATTCCGGCTGAAAGGTTGCCTTGCGCAGCGCATCCGGATCCGGTTCGCTGACGCCGGCGAAGGCCTTCTGATAGGTTGCCTTGCTGATGCCTTCTTTCGCGGCTGTTGCATAGAACTGGTTGATCCACTGTCTGAATCCGGCATCGGCATGGGCCGAAACGGGTGCCAGAGAAATCACCAGGCCTGCAACCATCATGCAGCCGAATTTGCGGACATCTGAAAGGATCATCTTTGTCATCGTCAGTCTTTCGTTCTCTCGAATGTCATTTCGATTGCGAAAACGCATCGGGCGTCGTCATGGATAACAAAAGAACGTCAACAAATTCTTTACCATTAATAGATGGTAGCGTCACCCTTTACAAAACGTTGTTATTTTTGAAATAACAACAGCGTGCGGGGATTGTGATCAAGTTTTATCTCTCAGGAGGGATATGTGGTAGAACAGAAAAAAATTCGGAAGGCCGTATTTCCAGTCGCAGGTCTCGGTACCCGTTTCCTGCCCGCAACCAAAGCGGTTCCGAAAGAAATGCTCACTGTCGTTGACAAGCCGGTCATTCAATACGTCGTCGATGAGGCGGCGGAAGCGGGCATCGAGCATTTCGTATTTGTCACCGGCCGCGGCAAGGCGGTGATCGAAGATTATTTTGATATTCAATTTGAACTTGAACAGATGCTGCGTGAGCGCAACAAGAATGCCGAGCTGACATTGCTGGCCGGCCTTCTGCCCAAGGCGGGCACGGCAAGCTTCACGCGCCAGCAGGTGCCGCTCGGTCTTGGCCATGCGGTCTGGTGCGCCCGTGATATCGTCGGCGACGAGCCTTTCGCCGTGCTTTTGCCAGACATGATCATGCATTCACAGAAAAGCTGCCTGAAAGGCATGGTCGAACTTTACGACCAGACCGCCGGCAATGTGATCGCGGTGCAGGAATGCGCTCCCGACCAGACCCACAAATACGGTATCGTTGGTGTGGGTGATGCCGTGGGCGAAGGTTTCAAGATCACTGAAATGGTGGAAAAGCCTGCCAAGGGTACGGCGCCATCGAATTTCTACATCAACGGTCGTTATATTCTTCAGCCGGAAATTTTCGATATTCTCGAAAATCAGGAACGGGGTGCAGGCAATGAAATCCAGCTGACGGACGGCATGTTGACGCTTGCCCAGTCGCAGGAGTTCGCCGGCTATCATTTCCGCGGCCAGACTTTCGATTGCGGCGCCAAGGACGGCTTCATCCTGGCCAACGTTGCATTCGCTCTTGAACGTGGTGATATTCGTCCGGCGATCGAAGAGCCGATCAAGGCCTTGATCGACGGATTGAAGTAACCGACCAGAACGCAATAAAATCCCGGCCTTCGCGCCGGGATTTTTGTTTGGCGATCATCGCTTCAGGACAAGTCCTGCACCGACGCGGAATTCGTTGCTGTCATAGACCGGTGTCCACTGGTAGCTGACGTCGGCGGTCAGGTCGAGATAGCGGTTCAGCCCCCACGTCAGGCCGGCGCCTGCCGTATATTCCACGGCATTCTCGGTGTCGGAGGAGGGGAATGTGCGGTGCACGATCTGTCCCGTCAAACGTGCGACCAGATTGTTGCGTAATTCGTGGGTAAGCCCGGCATCCAGCCGATAGGAAATCCAGCCGCCCTGCGGACCGCCGGCAAAATCCTCAATCGTCGTGCGCAGGCCGAGATTGACATTCGTGCCGCGCTGCGGCGACCAGTTGAGTTCGCCGTCCAGCGTCAAAGCGCCGATGGCGGCGAGACGGTCATCGTCATATTGCTTGCGCAGATAACCGATCGCGGCCTCGCCACGGGTCTTTTCGCCGAGATCGACCTCGGTTCCGATCTTCGCGCCATAGGAGTTGGAGGAGCGGGCGTAACCGGAATTGTCCAGACGGCTGTCATATTTGGTCTTTCCCGCGTTCAGTTCCAGGAACGGGATCAGCGCCGGCGACAATTCGTAACCAATGCGCCCGCGCAGGTTCACGCCGTTCTGGTCGCGGTCGCTGAGGCTGATCGGCCTGCCATCAAGGCCTTTCGCATCCGTATAGACCGTGCGGGAGAGATCGAGCGCCGCAAGCCCACGCAGTTTGCCGAAGTCCCGCTCTATCGAAGCGCCGGTCGTAAAACGGTGTTCACCACCCTGCACGGCAGCGCCGGTCAGAGCATTGGGGTCTGTTGTGTCTTCGCGGCTGAATTCGTAACCGGCCTTGAGATTGGCCTTCGTCTCTTCGCCGAGATCAAGGCGCAGATCGGCCTCTATCCGCGCCCGGGGCTCTTCGCCATCCTTGTCGCCGCCGAAGTTTCTCTCCCAGGCGCCGTCGCCCGTCACGGTCAGTGCGTGGCGAGACCAGTCGCTGGTAAGCGTACCGCGGATGCCTGTTGTCAGATAGTTGCGTCTGGAGGGACCGCCGGTGTTCGTCTGTTTTTCCGTGTTGATGGTCTGGCTGATCGCGGGACGCAGCAGGAATGTGCCGATCCGGATGCCCGGGGTCTGGCCAGGCTCAGCCGCGATCTGCGGATTTTCACCGCCATCCACCGTCGGCTCATAGGGGTTTTCAGCCTCGGCATAGGGTTGGCCCGCATCGTCCTGCTGTTCGTAAATCGGGTCGCCGGGATTGTTCGAGGGACGCCAGAGCTGCTGTGGCGCAGGCGCTGCCGCAGGTGCAGTCTGCCGCGCATCTGTCGCTGCTCCATCGCTCGTCGCTGGGGTGGCCGAAGTTGTTCCGTCACCGGCGGGAGGAACGCCGGGCAATAAGGGTGTGGCTGTGACGGCAGTTTGTGCGAAAAGGCTTGCCGTGGTGGAGCAAAGAAGCGTGCAGGCAAGCAACAGGGTTGCTGCTTTCCGCGACGTCTGCAGACGTGTGGCGGCGCCCTTCACATTCATTCCTCTTCACCCGGCGAATTTGGCCGATGCCCGATCGATAATTTGCCAAAACACTTCCCCGGGCCAAATGAATGAGAGGCCGATGAAATGACGTGGACAAACCAGGGACCAGACAGGCGACGCAAGTTTTAACATCACTTTAACAATAGGTTTTTTATGGTTAACAGTTGATAAAGATCGATGAGATTTCAGAGTTTTGGCAAGCACGTGAAAATCGGCGGGCCTCGCGCTAACTGCTTGTATTCAGAATGCTGCCAACCGGAGAACTGGAAAAACGTGCCGCAGTGCAAAATATTTCTAATATGATAAGATTTAAACGTTTCAATTTCGCACGGAATCGCCCTATGATTTAGGGGTAAAGGTCTTTCTATTGCTTGGTAAATTCTATTGATTTTTATTTTATGTGACAGCGTCGTTTCATGAATCCCGTTTTGAACATCAAGCAGGTCGGTTTTTATTGCTGGGATATTACCAACGACCGATTCTATCTGGATGAGGTCTGTGCGGAACTCTTTGGAATTCCGTTGAGACAGGCGATGCAGGGCATCAGCATTTTTCAGATGCTCGAAAAAGTGCATCTGGATCACCGAAATCGTGTGATCGAGACCGCGTTGATCACCCTGAAAGCGGCAAGCTTTTACAATCAGGAATATGCCGTGCGCCGGGACGACGGTTCGGTATCATGGGTAAGGACAGTCGGGAGATATCTCGTCGATGAAGAAAACATCCCTTTCAAGCGGCTGGGAACGATGGAGGAAATCTCTCCGCCGGACCTGCGGCACTAAAAAGCAGCACTGGCTGGCTGAAGAGTGGACTTCTTTCAGGTGAAAGAGTAACAGTCGGCCATGATTACGCGCGCCGTCAAACTGGTCGAAGACAATGCCATCTCATCCGCTGTGCGGACGATTTCGATGGAGCGGGCTGGTCTTGCCGCCCTTGAGACCGCTCTCACAAACGGTCTTTCCGAGCCTTTCTGCAAAGCCATTGAAACAATCGGTCAGTCGAATGGCCGTCTCATCATCACCGGGGTCGGCAAAAGCGGCCATATCGGCGCAAAGCTTGCAGCCACCTTCGCCTCCACCGGCACACCGGCGTTTTTTGTGCATGCGGCCGAGGCCAATCATGGCGATCTGGGCATGATCGGCGGTGACGATGTGGTTCTGGCGATCTCCAAGGGTGGTGAAAGTGCGGAACTGCGTAGCATCATCAACTATTCGCGCCGCTTCTCCATTCCGTTGATCGCACTCACCTGTTCCGAGGCTTCATCGCTGGCGAAGGCCTCCGATATCGTGCTGCTGGTTCCCAATGAACAGGAAGCCTGTCCGCTTGGTCTGGCACCCACCACCTCCACCTTGATGCAGCTGGCGCTGGGTGATGCTCTTGCCGTGGCACTTCTGGAAGCCCGCAATTTCACTGCCGGTGATTTCCGGGTGTTTCATCCCGGCGGCAAACTGGGCGCCAGTCTGACACTGGTCAGCGATATCATGCATACCGGCGACCGTGTGCCGCTGGTGGCCAAGGGAACAGCCATGCCGGAAGCGGTTGGCGTTCTTTCCCGCAAACATTTCGGCTGTGTCGGCATTCTGGATGAGGATGGACGTCTTTGCGGCATTGTCACCGAGGGTGATCTGGCCCGTAACCTGTCGCGCAATCTCGCCGAATTGACGGTGGACGATATCATGACCCGCAACCCGAAGACGGTCAAAAAGTCGGTGCTGGCGACCAGCGCGCTGGCGACACTGGAAAAATTCCATATCGGCGCGCTGATCGTGGTGGATGATGACAACCTGCCGATCGGCCTGGTGCATTTCCACGATCTGTTGCGAATCGGCGTGGCCTGAGGCCCGCTCGGTTCTGCTATTGGTCTATCGGTTCGATCGTCAGCGTGCGGCCGCGTGCTGATGCGATCCTGACACGGGTTCCGGCTGGAAGGTCTTCGCCATTTACTGGCCACCATGTGTCGTCCAGTCTTATCCGGCCGCGTCCTTCGACAATTGGTTCCTGCAGCGTCGCTGTGCGGCCGACAAGGCTTGCCTCGCGCTGATTGAGGAACGGTTCATCGGTGGCGGCCCGGTTCCTGCCGAAATATTTCCGGCCGAGCAGGGCAAAGACGATGGAGAGCGCGGCAAACAGCACCAGCTGCAATTGCCAGGCCCAATATGCCGCATCCCATAAAAGCAGCGAAAGCGCTCCAATGACAAGCGCGGCAAGCCCGATCCAGATCAGGAAAACGCCCGGAGCGACGAGCTCGGCCGCCAGCAGCACAAAGCCGACGATCCACCAGCTCCATGGTCCCAGCTCAGTGGCAAGCCGTTGCAGCATCGTCACTTCTCCGATGAAGAACCGAAGGGGGAAGGCCGCGTCGGAGGTACGGAGCGGGCCGGAGCCGGGGCGGACGGCGCATCGCCCCTATCGCCAAAAACCTCTTTCGCAATCGTGCCGATGCCGCCGAGCGAGCCAATCAGCGCCGAGGCTTCCATCGGCATCAGCACGATCTTGGAATTCTTCGCCGTGCCGATTTCTGCCAGCGCCTCGGTGTATTTCTGGGCAACGAAATAGTTGATAGCGTGGACATTGCCGGCGGCGATGGCTTCCGACACCATCCGGGTGGCATTGGCTTCGGCTTCCGCGAGACGCTCACGGGCTTCGGCGTCCCGGAATGCTGCCTCGCGCTGGCCTTCGGCTTCCAGAATGGCGGATTGTTTTGCGCCTTCGGCGCGCAGAATCTGGGCGTTGCGGGAGCCTTCAGCCTCCAGCACCTGCGCGCGCTTTTCGCGCTCGGCCTTCATCTGCCGCGCCATGGAATCAACGAGATCCTTCGGGGGCGCGATGTCCTTGATCTCGATGCGGGTGACCTTGATGCCCCATGGTCCCACCGCCTCATCCACCACGCGCAGAAGGCGATCGTTGATGGCATCGCGGTTCGACAGCAACTCATCGAGGTCCATCGAGCCCATTACCGAACGGATATTGGTCATTGTCAGGTTTTCGATCGCCATTTCCAGATTGGAGATCTGGTAAGCGGCCTGTGCAGCATTGAGCACCTGATAAAAAGTGACGGCATCAGCAGAGACGCTGGCATTGTCGCGGGTGATGACTTCCTGGGTCGGAATATGGAGCACCTGCTCCATAACATTCATCTTCGAACCAATGCTTTCGAAGAACGGCACGATGAGGTTCAGGCCGGGTTCGAGCGTGCGGGTGTAACGCCCGAACCGTTCAACCGTGTAACGATGCCCCTGCGGTACGGTCTTGATGCCGGCAAACAGCACCAGAATAACCAGAACAACCGCCGCTATGACGACGATGTCAAAACCGCCCAATGCAATCATCACTTTCCCTCCAAGGATCAGAACCGTCAGGGTTTTACCCCAGTAGCGTTATGGCAAGATTATACCCAGCCTTGCAACTCCTGTCTTACAACCTTTTCGAGAACGTTCATGCCCTCGGCGCTGTCGTTCAGACACGGAATATGGGTGAATTTCTCGCCGCCATTGTGCAGGAAGATTTCTCCGGCTTCACCGGCAATTTCCTCCAGCGTCTCAAGACAATCCGAGACGAAGCCGGGGTTCATGACGGCGATGCGCTTGATGCCCTCGGATGCCAGCTTTTCCACGGTCTTGTCGGTATAGGGCTGCAACCACTCTTCCGGCCCGAAACGCGACTGGAAGGTGATCATGAAATTCTTGTCAGTCCAGCCAAGAGCCTCCCGCAGCAGGCGTGCGGTTTTCTGGCAATGACAATAATAGGGATCGCCCTTTTTGAAATAGGATTGCGGAATGCCGTGGAAGGAGGTGATCAGCATCTCCGGCTCCCAATCCAGCGTTGCCAGATGGTTTTTGACGGAAGCTGCTAGCGCCTCGATATAGGCCGGGTCGTCGTGATAAGGCGGCACCGTGCGAATGGCGGGCTGCCAGCGCAGCTTCATCAGATGTTCGAATGCCTTGTCGTTCACCGTTGCCGTGGTCGAAGCGGCATATTGCGGGTAAAGCGGGAAAAGCAGGATTTTTTCGCAACCCTGTTCCTTCAACGCGTCGATTTTCGAGGCGATGGACGGCTGGCCGTAGCGCATCGCCCAGTCGACGACGACATTGGGCAGATCCGTCAGCGCCCGTGCCATCAGCTCGCCCTGGCTGCGGGTGAAGGTGCGCAGATAGCTTTCGTTACGCTCGTGGTTCCAGATTTCCTCATAAGCCTTGCCAACCTTCTGCGGGCGCTTGTTGAGAACGATGCCGTAAAGGATCGGATACCAATAAAGTCGCGACCACTCGATGACGCGCTTGTCGCTCAGAAATTCCGCCAGATAACGGCGCATCGGCCAGTAGTCCGTACCGTCAGGTGTGCCGAGATTAACGAGCAAAACGCCAACCTTGCCGAACGTTATGCGGGGATGGTCTACGGGGAGTGCGGATAGTTCTGTCGCCATGAATGACACCTGAAACTCGGACTGGTTGCATGAGAGCTTTTCCGCTTGGGATAGCGGCGGAGAGGCTCCATCTTCTATTTATGCATACCGGACGCAAACCTTGATGGCTTTTGCCGGAAATGCACGAGCTATACGCCCGTGTCGTCGATTTGTTCACGTGTTCTAGACGAATTTTTTCAGGATTGAACCACCAACGGGTGTGATTTGCGCCTTCAATGAAGGGGCACGCTGCGTTTTGGCAAGTCGTAGCGCGCAACGGACTGTTTTTTAAGGAAAAATAAGAAGACGGCCCCATTGGTGAGGGCCGGCTTCCGGTCTGCGGCAAATTGCCCTGTCTTTCGGTGTCCGGCTTATTGAGCCGGAAGTTCAAGTTCCTTGCCGATTTCGATATGGTTTGGATGCTGCAGCGTGTTCGCCTTGGCAATTCGGGTCCAAAGCGCGCCATTGCCATATTTTTCCGCTGCGATCTTCCAGAGCGAGTCGCCCTTTTCGACAACATATTTGCTGGCTGCGGCTGCTGCTGCGGCAGGAGCAGTGGTGGCCGGTGCGGTTGCCGCAGGCGCTGTGGGGGCCGGGGCCGGTGTGGCCACTGGCGCTGGCGCCGGGGCAGCTGGCGCAGGCGCGGCCGGTGCAGCCTCTTTCGCGGGAGCCACATAACCGGCCGGCGTCACTTCGCTGATGCGGCCGTCCGTAAAGGGCTTGTAGGGGCTGTTGGCGCTGATATAGGCCGCGACCGCTTCCTCCAGGTTGGGGCCGAAGTCATAGGCGTTGATCGCTTTGGTCGCAAAGACCTTGAAGCCGTCGCCACCGGTGCGCACATAGTTATTGGCCGCAACGATATAGGTCTTGGCCGGGTCGAGCGGCACGAAGGCCTCGCCTTCCTTGACGTCAACCGAAATGACGCGGCTGCCAGCCGGCTTCGACCGGTCAAATGAATATTTCATGCCGGAAACCTGCATGAAGCGGCCCGCACCGTCGTCGATCTGGCTGACGCCGTTTTCGAGGGCGGCGCGAATATCCTCGCCCTTCAACTGGAAGGTTGCAACGGTGTTCTGGAACGGCAGAACCGTCAGAACTTCGCCCATGGAAACATCGCCGGCATCGATGGAGGAGCGCAGCCCGCCGCTATTGGCGAAAGCGATGGTGACACCCTGATCCTTGACGCGTGCAAGCGTTGCATCCGCTACCAGATTGCCCATGGAGCATTCCTTGACGCGGCAAACCTTGCGGTCGCCCTCGATCGGACCTTCCGAGGAACCAACGACCTTGGTTTTCAGTGCCTCGATCGGGGCCTTCAGCTCATCGATACGCTTGAGTGTGGCTTCGTCGGGCTTGAAGGAGGAATCGATCAGGATGGGATCGCCCTTGCTTTCCTTGACCACGCCGCTGTCGTCGAAGACGACTTTCAGGTCGCCGAGATATTTGCTGTATTGCCCGGCCTGAACGACCGGAACCTTGTAACCACCGGGATTGTCAACGAGGGTCGGATAAGGGCCTTCGGCCTTCTGGTCGGTGTTGGAAAGCAGCGTATGCGTGTGGCCGCCGACCACGACGTCGACGTCAGGGATTTTCGCGATGAATTCGAGGTCGCGCGGATATCCGACATGGGTGAGCGCGATGATCTTGTTAACACCGTCCTGCTTCAGCTTCTGCACCTGTTCGCTGATCTTCGCGACATCTTCGGCGATGGTGATGTTAGGGCCGGGCGTTGCCAGTTCAGCCGTGTCGTTGGCGACAGCACCGACGATGCCGATTTTCTGTCCGCCGACTTCAAGCACGATGGAGGGCTTGACGCGGTCGCCGATTTTCGAGGCGGCGGTGGCCACCACATTGGCGGTCACGACGGGGAACTGCACCTTGTCGAGGAAGCCGGCAAGTCCGTCCTCGCTGTCGTCGAACTCATGGTTGCCGACGGTCATGGCGTCGAACTTCATGGCGTTCAGCACTTCCGCTTCCACCGTGCCCTTGTAGGTGGTGTAGAACAGCGATCCCTGGAAGTTGTCGCCGGCATTGAGCAGCAGAACGTTCTTCCCTTCAGCCTTCAGCGCGTCACGGGTCTGGTTGATTGCGGTCAGGAGGCGGGCAGCGCCGCCGAAGCATTCGTTTTTGCCTTCCTCTTCCGCCGAGCAGGTCGAGTCGAATTTATTGATCGATTCGATACGGGAGTGAAAATCGTTGATGTGAAGAATGTTGAGTTCGTAATCGGCCAGAGCTGCTCCGGCTGAAAGCGTTATCGCCGAAACGCTCAGCATGCCCAGTCCCAAAATTTTCTTCATGGTCCTATCCCCTGTTCAAGGCGAAAGCCGGGCTTCCCGATCTTCATCCGCCCGTGCTCCGATCATTCTTTAATCTGAAAGTATGTCAGGCTTTCAAAGCCGGATGTTTCCATTTAGCGGCAATTGCCGCAAGCGAAATTATGACAGGTGCGCAACAAACAAAAACGCACGCTGGAAGCGTGCGTTTCAAAAGGTCATCACATTGAAAAATTGGAAGTATCAGCCTTGGCGGGTCAGCGAGAACTGGCTGTTGCTGTCTGTCGTGCAGTTTAATTGTGAAGGCGAGACGAGGGCGCAGTTGACGCGCGATTGCGTGTTGCGCACCAGCGATGTCATGTTGATTTCGTAAAGCGTCGGCGAAATCGTCACATAGGTGCCGGAGGCCAGAAGCGTGTTGGTGTCGGTCGAACGGGTGGAGAAGGCGCCGTTCTGGAAGGTCGACACGATGCCGTTGCGGTCGATCCAGCGGCCATCCACGGCCGGGCCGCGGGAAAGCGAAGGCGCCATCGAGGTCTGCTGCGAGGGACCCGGCGCGACGCATGAAGACACCGCGATGGCGGCACAAAGCAAAGCAGCGCTTGTCTTGAAGTTCATGAGCCTGTTCTCCTGCGATTCGATGAAACTCTCTGTGTTTCGACCATGCCGTGAAGCGTTCCTTATTTCAAGGCAACGTTGTTTGCTCCTGCCGGTTCCTCATCTGCCGCATGAAAGCATGGATGTGACAAATATGAGACGCCGCTTTCCTCACCGCACCAGAATATTGCGGAACTGCCATGGATCGGCGGTGTCGATATTGTCCGGAAACAGGCCGGGGCGGCCGTCAAGCGGTGTCCAGTCGGTGTAGTGTCCTTCGACCGGGCCTAGATAGGGGCGCTGCACCTCCAGGCATCGGCGATAATCCATTTCATCCGCCTCGACGATGCCGACCTGCGGATTTTCGATGGCCCAGACCATTCCGGCCAGCACCGCTGAACTGACCTGCAGTCCGGTCGCATTCTGGTTGGGGGCGAGCGAACGCGCCTCCTGCAGGCTCAGCCGTGAGCCGTACCAATAGGCATTTTTGTCGTGGCCATAAAGCAGAACGCCCAGCTCGTCGGCTCCGTCGACCAGTTCGTCTTCGCCCAGCACATGCTGTACCGGCTGCGGGATGCCGCCGTTGCCGAAAAGTTCATGCAGCGAAAGAATGGCGTCGTTGCAGGGGTGATAGGCATAATGACAGGTCGGCCGATAAGTCACGTCGCCATCATCATTGCGGACCGTGAAATAGTCGGAAATCGAGATTGCTTCATTGTGGGTGACCAGAAAGCCATATTGCGGCCCCTGTCCCGGACACCATGTCCGCACTCGTGTATTGGCGCCGGGTTGGTCGAGATAGATCGCCGCCTTGCTGCCCTTCTTCTGTTTTTTTGCGTTTTTCGGCATCCAGTTTTCATGGGTGCCCCAGCCGAGTTCGGCGGGCTGAAAACCCTCGGCGATAAAACCTTCCACCGACCAGGTGTTCCAGAAAGCGCCGAAGGGCTTGGGATCTTTTGCCCGCTGCGTATCGCGTTCAGCCACATGCACGCCCTTGACGCCGAGTTGCTTCATGAGCTTTGCCCAGGCTTCGCGGTCATGCGGCTGCGGTTCTTCGATATCAAGGCCGGTATCTTTGGCGAGATTGATCAGCGCCTGCTTCACGAACCACGACACCATGCCGGGGTTCGCCCCGCAGGTGGAAACGGCTGTCGTGCCGCCCGGCTTGCGTGCCTTTTCCTTCAGCATGGTCTCGCGAAGCGAATAATTGGTTCTGGAGGCATTGTCGGCATCGGCGTCGAAATAAAAGCCCGGCCATGGCTCAACCACCGTGTCGATATAGAGCATGCCGTGTTTGCGGCAGAGCCGCATCAGATCGACGGAAGCGGCATCGACCGAAAGATTGACGCAGAAGCCCTGGCCCTGAACGCCCTTGAGCAGCGGCTTCAGAACTTCCTTGTAATTCTCCTTGGTCAGATGCGTGCGGATGTGGAGAATATTCCTCTCGGCCAGAAACGCGGCGATATCTTCGCGCGGATCGATGACGACGAGCCGGGTCTTGTCGAAATTGAAATGACGTTCGATCAACGGAAGAGTACCGCGCCCGATGGAGCCGAAGCCGATCATGATGATGGGGCCGTCAATATCGCCGTAAATCGGATGGTTTGCGTCCGTCATTCGTCAATTTTCCTTTTTCAGCCAATAAGTAAGCTAGATCA